>Ga0123355_10015902_pt1 | contig 11840 bp, 10 predicted proteins | sample TergutEmb28metaG_3_FD_89872 | JGI IMG/M metagenome (GOLD analysis project Ga0123355, IMG submission 89872) | Embiratermes neotenicus P1 segment gut microbial communities from Petit-Saut dam, French Guiana - Emb289 P1 | ecosystem: Host-associated > Arthropoda: Insects > Digestive system > Gut ... | reverse complement strand
TTCGGTGAAGTCCGTCCGGGCAGTTGGGCACAACATTGTCGTGTAGAGAACTGTGCATTTTACGGCAGTATCCAGTATTCTATCAATTTCACATGGCCGAATGCAAACTCTGCAAACAATTCAAGAGGAGTCGGAGGCGTGGCAGGCATTCTCACCAGTGATGTTACAAACTCAAATGGGCTTACGCTTATAAACTGCATTTCTGTTGCAACGATAACTATTGCCGAAGGCGGAGCGCGTGGGGCTTATGGTGGGATTATCGGCAGTGTACGCACGGCATCAAGCCGAACGATGAATGTTTCACGATGTATTGCAAGGACTGTAGTACAGTTCGCCAATCAAAACCCTATTATTGAGGAAATCACAATTGGTGGGATTGTTGGGCAGTCTTGGACCTTTCCAGCACGTTTCATTGTGCGGGGCGCATACCGATATTTTGTACAATCCAAGGGAAAGCGTAGCCGCTCTGCTCATCGGTGGTTTATGGTCTGGCTTTAACTCCACAAATAGCGGTAATCATGGAAGTTTGGTTAACAGCTATGCCGTTTTGCGTATCAGAAATCCCAATAACCGTGAGTGGCCTGAAATAATACGAGTCAACGGCATGATGTTGATTTCAGGCACTATGCAAACATTGGCAGTCACAGGCTCGTTCTTTGATGCGGAGGTTCTGGCGGAAGGTTGGAGCGGTGTCGTTGAAAACGCCAATATGGGAGTAACTACAGCCCAATTGCAAAGCATGGAATTTTTAGAATCCCAAGGGTGGGTGTTCGTAGATGGCTAACGTGTTTTGGGTACATCGAAGCGCAGGGCGTATACTTGGTAATGCGAATAGTTTTAGTGTAACCGTTGATGCACTTATAGGTTTTGATGTCATAGCTGTGGTTTCTTCCTTTGCAAATTATAACTTGCCTGCCGGGTGGGATTTAATAGCCAGTCAGACCGGGTTTAGTGGAAGCGGCATAATCAGAGTGTTTAAAAGGACTGCGGATTCAGAGCGCATCACGTTCAATGTCTCAAACCATAGTTGGGGCGCAGGAACAGTAATGCTTGTGAGCCTTACCAATACGGTGGATTTGACTGTTTTAGAAAGTTTCAATGTTACCGAACCCTCCGACTATGTGGACGTGCCTGACAAAGAACCGAGGCAGTCTATACTTTGGGCTTTATGTACCGCAGGGAACACCGGGCAAGCAGCACACCAGCCTTGGGCTATAACACCAGACGACATATCACAATTTATTTCCGGTCATGCAGCACAAACAGGAGGCACAGGAGCGCGGCAAACGGTAGCGGTTGACCGCCGACCGGGCGCAGCTACAGGGCGTGTTTTCCAACCTCCCGGTGTTACTGCTACTACGTTTGGCGTGATGATGCTTGAAATAACACCGATAGGGCAAGGCATAACTGCCCCATGGAGTTTAGAGCCGACTGTTTTAGATGGTTATCCGCACACAACCGGGGCAGACAAAAATCAGTTATCGCTTGAACTTCCGTTTCGCTTTTCATCGTCAGACTTGGGGTTTCGCATTGACGATGATATTTTGGACGGATACCCACATGCCTTTTATCGCATACTTGAACCGCCTCCACCACCCCCTCCGCCTTTGGCAGAAGTAACCGACATTAACTTGAACGTGCAGGGGCGATATGTGGGCAAAGAAGTGACTGTTAATGTAGACCTTGGCTTTCGGCATGTTTTGGACGGTGACGGAATCACAATCCAACTTTACCATAGCGGCTCGGTTTATCATGAGTTTAACGCTATTTTATCAGAGGGAGCAAACGCATTTACCCACACAATTCCCGCAGATATTTTTGCAGGCTTGGCTGTGGGTAGCTTTGTGGTTCGTGTAAAACTCTGCCGTGATGATGAGATTATCCATGAAGTCGGTACGGATTACAATGTCGTGCCTGTTCCAACAGTCACCTTTGATAATTTACAGCCTTCGGAAATACAACTGCCTATTTCCGCACCTATTACAATATCCAGTCGTTGGCAAATGGCAGGAGAAGGGATTAACCGCATACAAGGCAGTGCTACCATCGGCGGAACTTTACATTCGACTGCCATTGATGTTAGCGGTCAAACATTTTATGCCAACTTTACGAATGTAACGAATGTTGATGTGGGTAGTCACCCCATCGTCATAAATTTAACAATCACCAGCAATTCATACGGCACAGTTACAATTTCCACTTCTAATAACAATGCACTGGAAGTCTTAGCCCCCATTCCATACCCCGAAATATCCGCAGTGACTTTGAACACCAACGGACGATATGTGGGTGACGCACTTCCTGTAACGGTTTCTGTTGGATTGGAAAACACCCGTCATAATGATTCAATCAGTATTCGCCTTCGGAATGGGGCGAATATTTTTTATGAGCATACTGCCGTTTTGCAAGGGGCTGAAACAACATACTCCCGCACAATAGCGCAATCTGTTATTGATGAACTGGCGGTTGGCTCATATATGGTGCAGGTTGTATTAATCCGTGATGTAACAATCAAGGATGAAACCTTTGCAACTTACCGTGTGGTAGCCGCACCGACTGTCCAACTTGTATATGTAAACCCAAGTACGATACAGCTTCCTATGGCGCATCCAGAAACGATTAATGTTACGTTTCAAGTTGTCGGGGCAGGCATAAACGGCATTACAGGGGTAGTCATGTTAGACGACACAATATTTTCAAACAACGTAAATGCAACGGCTACACTGTTTGATGTTCAGCTTGTCGGGCTTGCCGACCTTGCACCACGGGGCTATTCTGTTGTGGCAAATTTAACGGTAACCAGTAACGCATACGGTTCGGTTACGTTATCCGAGGAGTTTTATAACGTATTCCGAGTTTTGGAAGAAATCATACCAATCAAGCGCGACCTGCGTTCCAATGCGGTTTATATCTACAACAATTTCACCCTCGTTCAAATTGTACGAAATTATGTTAGCTTGAAATGGGTAAGGCGATATAACCGAAGCGGAGAGTTTACCCTAACTTTGCCGAACACGCCCGAAAACATGGCTCTGGCACAAGCTGGTTTCATAGTTGCCAAGGACAACGATGATGAAGCAGGGTTCATTGAAGATGTGGTTATTGGGGAGCAGATTACAGTAACCGGTGCGTTCATAAGCAAAATGCTGTCTTTCCGTGTGGTGGATTTCACCAGTGAACATCTGGTTAATCTGCAAGCCACAGTTAATCAGCTTATTGCGGCGAACTACGTCAATACCACACCAGACCGTGTGATACCGGGCTTCCGCATAGCCGACTACTCCATATCCACCCAATTTGTATTAGCACGACTGGAAAACAGCAATCTGGAAGCATGGTTGGAGAATCAGGACATCGGCTTTAAGGTTGCATTTTTGCCAGAAGAATCTGCGTTTGAATTTTCGCTATTCGATGGACGATTGGCAACGGCTGAATTCTGTGAGAATTTCCGCAATATAACCGACCAGCAATATTTCCACCAAACAGCACAGGCTCGAAACGTTGTTATTGTAGAAGCTCCGCCTATAGAGCCAGAACATGGCGATGGAGAACCGATTCGCAATCTAATCACTGTTGGTTCAGCACAAGGTTTGGCACGAAGGGAAGCATATGCTCGTGCAGGACGTTTTCCGCCTTGGGATTTTGGTCAGCAGTTCTTACGGCAAAATGAACCTGTGGAGTCACTTGATGTAAAAATCATAGACCCGTACACGCCATTTGAGTATATGGCGGATTACGACATTGGAGATATTGTCACCATTATCAGCGAAAGCAAAGGTGTATCCATAACGCAGAATATCATGGAAATATCGGAGTATTACGATAAAACAGGATTCCATATATATGCCATCTTTGGGCGTGTACCACGCAATCTACTGATGGAACTGCGGGATAACAATTACCGCTTGGACGATTTAGAGAATAATCCTCCAATGCCTGATTTGGATTTGGAACTTATCAAAGACCTTATAATCCCGCCGATTATGGATGAAATTTTTGATTTGATAGAGTTTCCGCCACTTCCCGACTGGCTGTATCCTTGGGATAATTTCCGTGAATTATTGGAGCATACGGCAAACAGTGTGCTTGATATGCGTCTCCGACCAGAAGTTATAGCAATCATAGAAGAACTGTTGCCAAGCATGGGCGGACATGGCGGTCACATAATCCTTGACCGCTTGCCAACTCAAGCCCAGATAAATTTAATGCCTGAAAACGCCGTGGTTGTAGTTTATAACCCCGATGTGGTTTTCACGCCACAGTCGTAAGGAGGGCATATGGCTAATCCAATAAGAAGGCAATTGCATCCCGCCGACCACCGATTTGTACAGGTTGGCGGGAATCTTCATCCTGTGATTCACACGTTTATTGTAAAGCCGAGATATGTTCCCCAAGATGTACTGATTTTTGAGTATTACTGCGATTTCCGTTTGCCGAACGTTCCCGGTGCAGAGGGCGCAACAACGGTTTCAGGGGATTTTGTGTATTCAATGCGAACCTACCAAGGGATGCACCTTTATGTGTTGGTAAACACATCTACCGGGTACTGGCGGTGGGATTTCCTGCCGATGGCAGATTTAGAGTTTACCCGCTATTACCTACGAACGCAGGGAAGCAGGGTATGGGTTCCCAGAACGCCGTTTATAAGTCTGGATGAGCCAACTCCGCATTTTCTTACATTGGGAGAGGTTTTCGACACTGTGATGTGGGCAGACGGCAGATGGCATCCTCCTGAAAGAACCTTAAACTTTCCGTTCCCACATACCAGAAATGCATTTCCCGGCGGCACTCCGCCATGGATGCCTACTGTTGGCTCACATGCTTGGACGTTTTTGTTTAATGACTGGAATGTCGGACAGCCTCCCCGTGAGGATTTTGTATTTTGGATTCGTGGCTCTGCCAATCTTCCGGGCTGGACATGGCAACAGCGGAACGCGCCTATAAACGATGAAGTATTCCCGCCGGGCAGACCGTGGTGGAATGTACAGCGATGGCGCAGAATCTCCCCAGAGTGGTATTACGAGCCATGGAAACGGTATCCACATCTTGTGTAGGGGGGTGTCTATGATAATCGCAAACAATCAAAACCTTATCCGAAGCGGCAATCAACTTCATCCGATAACGCACACCTTTGTTGTGCGCAGAGCATTAGACCCCGCCGCACCTGCTATATTGGAATGTTATAACGCCATGCCGCCACTAAGACCGCTTAATACATCGCATATGGCTTTCAGCAGCAATTTCGGTGTTGTTTCAGAAACTTTTACCTTTGCCTGTAACAACATAACAGATTCACACTGCATATGGACAGGGCAGTTATCGCATGAGTATGGGGGAAACTGGTCAATCGAATATGATTTGATGGTACTTGGGGCTACGCCGGGAGGCATTTGGCAAGACCCTAATCACCCTTGGTACAATCCTCATTTTACAGCAAGGCAAACCGTGCGGATTGACCAATTCACGGGCGGTAACAACAACAAAGTCACCTTGGCGTATAACTCTCCATCAAGAGGCAGTTCGGAATTTAATGACAGGCATAACTGGACAAGGAATTCTGCCACTACTGCGGAGGCAGGGTTGACTGGATGGGGCTGGCCACCACACGGAGCAGGAGGGAAGGATGTTGTATTTTGGTTGTTTGACTATTCCTTTGATTCTCCTGTTTCGGCAGGTTCAATATCCCTAACACCAAGAGGTGTGCCTTGGATACCTTGGGAAGACAGACTGCCCCGTGGCAACTTTCAAACATTTTTACGAAACAGCCCAACAGACCCACATTTGGCGCAAAACTGGCAAGTAAGTGATGCGTTATTTTCACCGGGGCAGTCGGGAATAAGATTAATTTCCCGCAGATATTGGGATGCCCCATGGGAAAGGTATCCGCATCTTATGTAATGTTTTCAACGGTAACACAGCAACAACACATAAATTTTCATCGTCGCGCCAGCGTTTGGCGCATTTTTTATGCCCGGAAGGAGGCAAATTTAGTGGATGTGAAAGTAGTATGGAGTGCATTGCAAGTAGCTTTTACTGCAATGGGTGGTTGGCTGGGATGGTTTCTCGGCGGTTGGGACGGCTTGTTGTATGCGTTAGTGGCATTTACTGTCATTGACTATGGCACAGGCGTTTTGTGTGCCATTGTTGAGAAAACACTATCAAGCGAAATCGGTATGCGCGGCATCGTTAAAAAGGTGCTTATTTTTTTGCTTGTAGGTGTGGCACATATCGTAGACGCACAGCTAATCGGCAATGGTGGAATTGTACGCACAGCAGTAATTTTATTCTTCTTGTCCAATGAAGGCTTAAGCCTTTTGGAGAATGCTTGCAGGATTGGGCTTCCAATCCCACCCAAGCTGAAAGAAATTTTATCGCAACTACATCAAGGTAAAAAACAGGGAGGAGCATTACAAAATGGAAATAACAAGAAGGACGAGTCCTAACCGCAACATCGGACGGCAAGGTTGGCGGCCTGATATGGTGGTCTGCCACATCACGGAGGGTGCTTTTGACGGCACAGTTTCTTGGATAACCAATCCAACGTCGCAGGTATCATATCACTTTGTTGTTGCACGGGACGGCAGAATTGTTCAAGCTGTGGACATCTGCAATACAGCTTGGGCTAACGGCACTACCAGAAACGGCGATAATCGGGATAGTAGCCATTCACCACATCATTTGGTACGTGACCGTGCGGTTAATGCAAATCTGTACTCGGTCAGCATTGGCTTCGAGGGACGGCTTGCACAAACCAATGGCGCACTCACGACTGTTCAGCTTGAAGCAGGGGTTTGGCTAATCCGCCATATCCAAGAGGAAATCCAACGATTGTACAGCGTTCGTGGTACTGCTTTCAAACCTGACCGCCAACATATCGTTGGACATCACGAAATCACACCAAGGACAAGACCAAACTGCCCCGGCCCGCAATTTCCATTTGACGCAATTGTGCAGTATCTACACGCAAGACCGCCAGAACCTATTGAACCAGAAGCACCATGTGTACCGCCAGATGAACCGCTTCCCCCTACACAACAACTCAGCACATGGGCGCAAGAGTCGTGGACTTGGGGGGTGGAGAACAGCCTAACCGATGGCACAAACCCAAGGAATAATGCTACACGGGAGCAAATGCTAACCTTGCTGTTCAGGTATCATCACCAGATACGCAGTCAATTTTCAGAATCCGTACCTCCGGCCTTTAGTTCCGGTCACGAACCCAGTGGATGGGCGCAGGAGGCTTGGGCTTGGGGTATAGCCAACAGGCTTACAGACGGCACGAATCCTCAAGCAACACTTGTGCGCGAACAGATGATGCAAATGCTGTTCAACTATCATCGATTTATGCAGTAGTAAGCTACATGTTACGCAGGGGCAGTTCGATTATGAGCTGCCCTTATTTTTATCCAATCGGAGGTGTGGATATTTTGACTAATGAGCAAAAACAACAAATATTGGATATGCGCCAACAAGGGCTGGGTTATGGAAAAATAGCTTCTGCCCTTGGCATTTCCGAAAACACCGTCAAATCTTATTGTCGGCGTAATAAGTCGGCTGCTCACGATACTTCTAATGCTGTGGGGAACAAGGAAAGCAATGTTCACAATGAATCTGAAAATAACGAAAGCATTGAAAATAGAACTACTTGTAAGAACTGTGCAAAACCGCTGAATCAAAAGCCCAAGGTTAAACCTAAAACTTTTTGCAATGATAAATGTCGATTCGATTGGTGGAATAACCATCGTTGTCAAATTAAAAAGGAGGCGCGCCGTGACAAAAGAGCAGTTTAACCGTGAAACCAACTACGGCGCGGCTCTGGCATTGGCAAGAGCAATGCTTACCAAAGGTATAATCACGGATAGGGATTTTCGGAAAATTGATACAATGTTCAAGCAAAAGTACCATCCTATTATTGGTGGCTCAAAAGTAAAAATCCCTTGATTTTTCGGGCGTTTTGAGTGATTAATGCTATGCCGCAATATCAAGCGGTTCACTCAAAAATAACGAAAGGTGTGATTTCATGCGAGTGGTAGAAAGGGTTGCCCCACTTGTGCCTCAACTGCCTACCCGGAAACGTGTGGCGGCATATGCAAGGGTATCTATCCGCAAGGAAAAAAGCCTACACTCTTTATCCGCACAGATAAGCCATTATAATGAGTTTATCCAAAAACGGCACGATTGGGAGTATGCCGGGGTCTATGCGGACGAAGCTATGACAGGCACGAAGGACAATCGCCCGGAATTTCAGCGTTTAATGGAAGATTGCAGGGCTGGCAAGATTGACATTGTTTTGGTAAAGTCAATTTCTCGGCTTGCCCGTAACACTGTAACCATGTTGGAAACCGTAAGGGAACTAAAGGCATTGGGCATAGATGTCTGGTTTGAAAATGAAAACATCCGTTCATTAAGCGGGGATGGCGAGTTAATGCTCACCATCCTCGCTTCTTTTGCGCAGGAAGAAAGTTTATCCAACAGCGAAAATATGAAATGGAAGTTCAAAAAACGGTTTGAGGATGGCAAACCAAGTACCATAGTTATGTTGGGATATAAATTGGTAGGCGACAACCTTGTAATCATTCCCGAAGAAGCCGAGATTGTACGCTTCATATTTAATGAGTTTGTAAGCGGTGTTCCCAGAGTTATAATCACGGAAAAACTCGCCGCTTCCGATTATCGTCCCAAGAAAGGCGGTAAATGGCATTATAGCAGTATAAACTGCATACTTCGCAATGAAAAGTATGCGGGTACTTTGGTTATGCAGAAGTTTTTCCGTGAGAACCATATCACCAAAAAGGTACTGCGCAATAATGGCGAATTACCTATGTACCGAGTGGAGGATAGCCATCCTGCCATCATTGATAGAGAAACCTTTGAGAAAGCTCAAGCATTATTGGCAGAAAAGTACAGTCCTCGAACTGCCAGAAGGCGTAAAGGCACTCAACCCTCCAAGCCTCCGAAACCCAAACACCCGCTTGCAAAGAAAATATTATGCGGTCTTTGCGGAAAAGCCTATGGGCGTTCAATAAGCCGAAAGGGTACAGCATTGGAGTACGTTTCATGGTCTTGCTATACCTATTCCAGACACGGCAAAACCGCTTGTTCCGCGCCACCGATACCAGAGCGGATTTTATTGGACATTGATTTGGATTTCGAGAAAGTTGTTGTTCAAGATTCGGAAACACTGGTGGTCACTTTGTCAAACGGCGCAGAAACCAGAGTAAACTGGCAACGCCCAAAATGTAAGGACGCTTGGACAGAAGAAAAACGTCAGCAGGCAAGAGAAAAAGCAATCGCAGGTTGGGAAAGGAGCAGAGCCAAATGTCAGCAGCCGCAAGAGTAGTACAAACAATCCCGGCATCCATGAACCGCTACTCCGCAATTCCCTTACTCAATGGCAGAAAAAAGCGTGTTTGCGGATATGCCCGCGTTTCCACGGATTTGGAAGAACAACAAACCAGTTACGAAGCGCAAATAGACTACTATACCAACTATATAAAAAGCAATCCTGAATGGGATTATATTGATGTCTATGCGGACGAAGGGCTGTCCGCTACAAGCACAAAAAAACGTGAACAATTTAAACGCATGATTTCCGATGCCTTGGCGGGCAAGATAGATTTGATTATAACAAAATCCGTGAGCCGCTTCGCCAGAAACACAGTGGACACCTTAACAATTGTGCGCCAGCTCAAAGAAAAAGGCGTGGAAGTCTATTTCGAGAAGGAGAACATTTTCACGCTGGACAGCAAAGGCGAACTGCTGATTACAATTATGTCGAGCCTAGCGCAAGAGGAAAGTCGTTCCATTTCCGAAAACACCACATGGGGTAAAAGAAAGCAATTTGCGGATGGCAAAGTCAGCCTGCCTTATGCCAAGTTCCTCGGCTACGAAAAAGGCGAGGATGGTTTGCCAAAAATAGTGGAGTCGGAAGCCAAGGTTGTACGGCTTATATATTCCATGTATTTGCATGGCAAAACCCACAATGTCATAGCACGGCACTTAACCGAACAAGGCATACCAACGCCTGCGGGAAAACAAAAGTGGAGCGTCTCTACGGTTATGAGTATTCTGCAAAACGAGAAATATAAAGGCTCGGCAAGGTTGCAGAAATATTTTACAGAAGATTTCCTTACCAAAAAAGTCAAAGTCAACGAGGGAGAAATTCAGCAATTCTATATAGAAAAATCCCATCCCGCCATAATCGAACCTGAAATGTTCGACTTGGTGCAAACCGAAATACAACGGCGCAAGGGGGCAGGACGGCAGCAAAGCGGATTGCATTATTTTTCAAGTCGGATTATATGCGGCAACTGTGGCAGTCATTATGGCTCTAAAACATGGCACTCAAACAGCAAATATAAACGTACTGTGTGGCAATGCAATGGAAAATATAAATCTAAAAACAGCACTGGCGAGGCTTGCCAATGCCAAACGCCACATCTATACGAAGCCGCAATCCAACAAATCTTCGTAAATGCCTTTAACCAGATATTCATGAACCGAAGCCAGCTTATTGAGGATTATACCACAGTAATGATAATGCTCACAGATACCGCCAACTTCGATACGGAAAGTGCTACGCTGACTGAAGAATGTGATGTTGTCGGGCGCATGATAATGGATGCCATAGCCGAAAACGCTAGAATAGCCCAAGACCAAGCCGAATTCAATAAACGGCAAGATGCCCTTTACGAGCGATATAATGCCGCAAAAGCAAGGCTTGAACGTATACATGCCGAGAAGCTGGAACGCACAGCCAAGCGTAACAGGATATCCCGCTTCATTTCTGACTTGGAACAACGAGACGGTTTATTGGAAGCCTTTGATGAGCAGCTTTGGTGCGCCACCGTGGAAACAATAACGGTTCATTCGGAAAAAGCTGTGGTATTCGCTTTCAAAGACGGAAGTGTGGTAAATATGGACATCAGCCAATCATAACCGAATATATGCCCGTGGCTGAAAATGGCTGCGGGCTTTCTTTTTTTGCCGTTGATTATTGAGTAACCCTCGCGGATATAGTATAATTGGTGGCGAGGAGGCGGATAATCATGCAGGAAGAAAACAACGTACCACCGGATATTAAAGACATCACCTTGGACAGCAATGACACCATCAGCCAAATTTTCGATAAGATATTAAAACGCATATTACTGGCATTGTCGAAACCGTCTGTCACTGCATTTATCAATGGGATGTTTTCTGAAAGTTTTCCGTTGGACAGTGAAATCACCTACCACTATACAGAAAATGTTGACGGTAGCCTAAAGAAAACCGTGGCGGATATAATCATAACCCTTCGCACCAAAGACCGGGTTCGCAGGTTTCATTTGGAAGGGCAGATTAATGACGATAATACCATTGTTATTAGGATTTTTGAGTATGGCTTTGCTAATGCCTTACTGCATCAAATCACACAGGGTAATCGGATAACCTTGCCATTTCCAACACCAGCAATAATTTTCTTGGAACACACCGAGGCAACGCCAGATGAGGTTGTTCTGGAATTAGATTTTGGCGAAAGCGGAAAATTCGACTATCCCGTTAAGGCAATGAAGTTTTTAACCTATAGTGTTGACGAACTATGTGAAAAGAACATGACTATTCTCCTGCCGTTGTATTTGTTGAAACTACGACGTGAAACTGACAACGCTAAGAAAAGGACAGAGAAGAATCGGGAAGCCGCATTACGGGATGTTGCCAAAAAGTTAAAAACCCTAATAGACAAGAGTATCCTGCCTGCCATTACCGAAAGTGAAAAGACAGGCAATATAACCCATAGTGATGCGTTTGAATTAATACGCTTACTCAGTCGCTTGTACGACTACCTATATGATGGAATA
>Ga0123355_10015901_pt1 | contig 11840 bp, 9 predicted proteins | sample TergutEmb28metaG_3_FD_89872 | JGI IMG/M metagenome (GOLD analysis project Ga0123355, IMG submission 89872) | Embiratermes neotenicus P1 segment gut microbial communities from Petit-Saut dam, French Guiana - Emb289 P1 | ecosystem: Host-associated > Arthropoda: Insects > Digestive system > Gut ... | reverse complement strand
ATCATGGTAATTGCGAACGCAATTATCACGATTCTCTCTTTCCTTCACAGTTCACACACCCTTATAACCGCGAAGCGGTATTTTTTTTTATTCAGGTTTTTCATAAAACTTTGGACACTACCGCTTTATAGTATTCAATCATTATAATACATGCATCATGACAGCTGTGTGTCATGTTAAGAAAAGTTTTTCCATTATTAAACCATTAGTAGAAGTATGTTAGCATGTCTTGGTTTAGTGGCGTCGTGTAAATATTGAGTTTTATAGATTTTTCTCGTAAAAAATGATATAATTTAGATAAATTGGTATAGCCTATGTATTATGTTAGGAGTAGATTTTATATGAGTTATGATTTAATGGTATTTGAGGTGACAAAAGCACCAAGAACACGGGAAGAATTTATGGAATGGTTCAAAGAACAAACTCAATGGAGTGAACCTCATGATTATGAAAGTATTTCTGTTACATCTCCTGCTTTGAAAAACTGGTTTATGGAAATGAAAGAAATTTTCCCACCTCTAAATGGAGAATATGCACCATCTGATGAGATGATTGATGCAGATGGAGATTTAGAAGCACATTTGGCTGACTACTCTATTGGATATGATGTGATTTACGTTGGTTTTGGTTGGTTAGTATCCGAGGAGGCTAATTTCCTCGCAACGGAATTAGCAGAAAAACATGGCGTGGGATTTTATGATGCGAGCAATGAATACATTATTTTTCCTGATGATACGAAACAGGCAGGTACTTCAGAACTCGCAAGTGATGTATTGTCGGTAAAAAATGAATCTAATACGGTTGAGAAAACGAGGCATGCTACTGTGGAAGTTAAAACCCAAAAGGAGTTTTTACCTTTTAACTTTCTAAAATGGATTTTACCGATGTTCATGTGGACAGGATTAGCAGTAGCAGTTCTGTATATTTTCCTATTTGCTGTCGGAGTTGGTGGTTCTTTCCTTTTGTATGAGGCAACAGATTCATCTGTGATTTATAACTTTGGTAGTGGTCTCATGGATTTCTTAGAGGACTTATTATGGTATTTCTTCTGGTATATCGTGTTAGCTGTCTTTATCCTTGCGCTTATAGGTGCTGGGCTTATCGCCTTTTATTTCCAAAATATTAAAATTGTTGTTGATGAAGAAAAGGTTAGCTTTTGGCGTGGTCGGGGTAAGAAAAAATATCGTTTAATTAGCCTTGATGAACACTCTATCAGTAGTCATATCAACAAGATTCGCTATTACTTCATTTTTGAAACTACCACTCGCTATTTGACTGTTAAGAAAGTTGGAGCTCGAAGACTTAAAAAATATCAATGTTTCGGCATTTCTGAGCATAACTTCAGTGAACTCATTAATCATATCTTATTTGGTACAGCGTCAATTGTTGAACGTAACATAGAAACCGCTGACAATGAGCTAAAAATTAATGATACCTTTGAAAGTGAAGACTGTAATTCTGATTATGATGAATTTGAAACTCTAGTAGTTGATGTTACTAGTTTTCAGAATAGCCCTGATGTAGAAAGTAGCGAAAATATTTTCCCACTGACTTTTGAAATTGATAAAGAGGGCTATATTAAAGGTTATAAAATAGAAATTTTGTCGAACTTTACCACCTTATTTTTACTTCCGTTGATTCCAGCCAGTGTTATCGTTTTTTTAGCTATCCTTGGCTTGCCGTTTTATGCGATACTAGACATTTTGCGAGATACTTCCACTCTTATTGCTGGCATTTGTGCCGTTATAACAATTCTTATTATTTATCGAAGTATTAGGCAAAAGATGTTTATGAACGAAATTCAGAAGAACACACCGTCTGCAATCACAATCGGAAAAACAGCATTACAAATAGGAAATGCTGAATTTTTGCTTGATGATATTGCGGAAATTCGAGTGACACCTCCTACTTATTACACCAAAGATAATCTTCACACTTTCAGAAGATATTTGACAGTTACAACTAAGAATGGGTCGGTTCAACGCTTTTTACTAGGAGATGCTGATAAAGCTAAATGGCTTTATTGGGTAAATTTTCAAAAACCAAGAAAGAATGTTTTTGAGGATTATGCTGTATTTTGTCAAATGTTGCAAATATGGTTAGCAGATGAAAATGAAAACCGATTTAAACTGGAACTAGAAGCGGCAACGGTTAAAAATACCGAAATTGAAAAAAAGAATGAATTGTCAACTGATATGCAATTAGATGAAGTTTATAGTACGGTAAGAAATGACAGGAGCAAGGAAGATATTTTAACTGGTTTAGGGTTGAAAGAAAAGCAAATGTTTTTAGATATCTTTGATAAAAATGTGATGGTAACATTTCAAACGGAGCTGGAAGATACTATCGAAAAGTTGTTGGCAGATTTGGGTCAGACTATTTCTCAACACATCAATGAATTGTGCAAATATAGCGTTGAGAATGCTGTTGAATTTGTGGAGTGGACAGGCGAAGCACTTCATTTTATGCTTGACCCAGAAGATGAACCAGAATATATTGAGGAATTTATGAAGAAGTGGAATGCTGGAGAAATTGAAGAATTGGTTTCTTACTATGACCGCTGGTATTCTATTGAAACTGCCACAAAAATTGCACAAGCTTGCAAAGATGTTTTAAAAGGGAAAGTAATTACGATAAACGAATTGCTCCAATTAGGGTCAGAAACTGCCTTAAAATTAGGTTTTTACAAGTATAATTTTGGTAATGTTTATTTAGCAATAAGAGAGCAATTGGAGCAAGATCCCAAAGGCATTTTAAAGTTCATGTATCCTATGGGGATTTATGTTAAGCAAGCGCCTGATAAAACCTTATTATTTACAATTGAGTTTCAAAATGATTGGGAAACTGAACATGGGATTGACTGGATAATTAAGGATACGATACCTATTTATGTAGGACAAGGTGGAGCAAGTTTGTCTGAAGTAGAACTTGTAACATGGAATACGCTACGTGGTTGTAGCAGATAATTTGCGAGATTCATGATGAGAAGTTTTGATAAGATTAAGAAGATTACAAGTGAAAAAATACGTTACATGGTGAGTGTGATTTGAAATGTTGAAGAGAATATTGTATCCAACTGGAAGTGCAATTGAACAGTTATGCGAAGATTTAAAATTATCTGAACCAGATGAATTTGAGCAAGATTGGGAGTATGTGATTGTTGATGAAATAGATGAGCAGAAAATGATGGAAATAATGGATTATTACCACTGTAGCAATCTTGATGATGAAGTAAAATTTACTTTAATGATTTTGATAATTGGTTATTGTGATGATAGGATGAGAGAAAATAATTTAGATAATCGTTTGTGGGAACAAGTTGAAAAGATCTTGATCGATGAACAAGAATTGCATTTGCCAACTATTGAGTATTGGTCTTCTTTGGATGTCGAACTAGAAGATGCTTGGTATATTGCTCCTTTAATGCGAAAATTATTAATGAATAAAAACATTTACGATATGTCTGGTGCAGAACTTGACGTACACACCACATTTTATAATTGGATATTAGAAACTACATCATTTTGGATTTCAAAGGGAATTGAGACTGAAGGGATTACCGATTTGCGAACTGGTCGACCTTATCCAGCCCCACCTTTTGTGGCGGTTGAACACAAGTCTTCCAAAGGGTTCGGGGCAATTCATTTATATCAAGTCAATAAGGGGTATATCATTGAATTTTACACCTATCCATTTGCTGATGATGAGGAAAGTGTAGTTTATATTCATGAATTTTCAAAAAATCCAACATTCGATTTATGGCAAGAAAAATATGTGAATTTTTTGTCAAAAGAGAATTTTGGTTAGGGGGCTTGCGATGTAGGAGGAAAATTTTGAAACTACAACACAAAGAAATTGATGAATGGCTTGAAAAACTATTTAACCCAAAAAATTAGAGCTATTGAGTGGAATGATGGCTTTGTGTAGTGGGTTGAAACAAAATAAGGCTTTAGAGAGAGATATAAGCGTAACAACTTAGTTATTGAAAGGTCTGGTCAAGTTGGAAGAATTATGCAAATTGGTTTTAGAAAACAGCGAGTATGTTTAGGAGTGGCTAAATTGGAACAAGAAATTTTAGATAGACTAAAAGAATTAGGTGGCAATATTTTGACGAGAGAAGATAAGCCTTTGGCAGAAATTTTACTTTCAATTGAATTTAATACCGTACTCTATGAAAATAAGATTGAGACGGTAGATGAGGAAGAACCTATTTATGGAATTTCAGAGTTTATTGATGAACACTTGCCATTATTTTACTCGGACAAAGAGATGTTCTATAGCAAAATTGTTGACCATTATTTTTGTTTGACAGAAGCAGGATATGGTCAAGACTTTTGGCAAGGAGAGTTGTTTACGCCTTATAAAGTTGGTAGTGAAGACTATGAAGAATGGCATGAAATATTTGCTAATGAGGGTGTAGATGAATACGCAGTAGATTTAAGTGTGATTCGTAATATCGTTAAAGAGCAAAAACCAGACTTTATTCATTTATTCTATAGTTATGGATATCCAGATAACTATTATATTTGTTTATCTGATCCTAATTCAGATGACCCTATCGTTTTCGGAACAGATCATGAGCAATTCTTTAATGATATTAGAAACTATGGAAAGTTAAGCGAATTTTTAAAAAGATACATGACGAAAGATGATTTGGTTGGAATTATTGAAACAATGTTGAACGAAAATAAGTAAGGCCTGCCGAAAGAGAGAATTCCCATAAGGGCATGAATGGGGTGGAATTTAATTCTTATAGTGGAACTTGTTTGGAAGATGACTGTTTTATTTCAACAGCTTTGAGCACACCATCATTACCTATTATAAAGCGTATTTGATAGCTTTATGGTAGGTTTTTAAGATAATTGCATTTTTTCATGGTATGAGCATAGTCAGTGAACTATGCCCTGTCAAGTAGATAAGTTACAGCAAGATAATTATAGAGAATTATTTGAAGTGATAAGCATCAGCACATTTATACAAAAAGTAGCATAGTATTTAATATGGGGGCGATAATACTTGATAGATGATGTTAAGAGAAATCAAGATGTATCTGAGATAGCCGAAAACTATGCAACAGTATTAGAAAAAGTAGAAATAGATGAAGTAAGTAATGAAAAAGCTGAAGAAATTGTAGTGGATTTTGGAAATTTTACCGGGACAGCAACTATTGAAGGTACATTAGATATAAGAAAATTCATTGACGTTGCGATGGAATTACCAACGCTTAAGAAAAAATATGGTGGTCGGAAAATAAAACCACCCACACTTTAAACAGATAACTCGTACAGAGTGGAATGCATGAGCGTTTTGTTCTGTACGAGTTTTTAAATTTCCACTTACCATCTTGATTTGCGATTTTATCCTTGAGGCTTTAACTATTTTTTGTATTAATATCTCGTCTTTGGTTCTACAATATGGTAAAATACTAATAAGAGGTTTTATTTATGCAATGAGAAGGTGATTTAATGCGAAATTTTAATGTGACAGGAACATGTGTGCCAAAGAAACATTATATGGTTGATATTGCAAGTAAACTAGAACAAATCAAGATGATGATAGATGCAGAGAAATATTTCACTATTAATCGTGGTCGTCAGTATGGGAAAACAACGACATTGTTAGCACTTGAGCTTTTTTTGCGTGATGAATATACGGTCATCGCCATTAGCTTTGAAGGGTTAGGGGAGAAACCTTTTTCTAACGAAGAAAATTTTTGTCAGACATTTATGAGGCTAATATCAAAAGCTTTGCGATTTACTGTTGAATCCAAAGAATATGGCGATTCATGGTTGAATCCAGATGTGAAAGGATTTGAAAGTTTAAGTGAGCATATTACAGATATGTGTGAAGATAAAAAAATAGTACTTACGATTGATGAGGTTGATAAAACAAGTAATAATGTTATCTTTCTTAACTTTTTGAGTAAGCTACGAGAAAAATTCTTGGCTCGAAATGCTGGGAAAGATTTCACATTCTACAGTGTTATTTTAGCAGGGGTTTATGATATTAAAAATATTAAGCTGAGGCTAATTCAAGAAGGATTCCATACATCTGTAGCTGGAGAAACAACGATCAACAACTCCCCGTGGAACATAGCAGCGGATTTTGAGGTTGATATGTCGTTTTCAGCAGCTGAAATTGAGACAATGTTGGTTGAATATGAAAAAGATCATCAAACAGGGATGAATATAGCTGAAATTGCAGAAGAAATCTATACATATACTAGCGGCTATCCAGTTTTGGTGTCAAGGATTTGTAAGCATATTGATGAAAAATTTAAAAGGCAATGGGATATAGATGGTGTTAGGGAAGCGGTGCAGATGATGTTGCAAGAAGATAGCCCTCTATTTCAAAGCTTAATTAAGAATTTGACAAGTAATGAAGATTTTTCTAATTTGGTGTATCATGTTATAATGACTGACTTAAGGGTACCATTTAATCTAGATGATCCATATGTTAGTTTAGGTGCTCGATATGGTTATTTTAAAAATGCTAATAATCGAGTTGCAATAGCTAACAAAATTTTTGAGGTTCGTTTGACTAACTATTTCATTAATAAGGAGCTGCATGAAAGAATAAAAGTGACTCCTCTATGGGGTGTAGATGATGAAGGTATTATCGTAAATGGTAAATTCAATATGCAGGTTTGCTTAGAAAAGTTTGCTAAATATTATCATGAATACTACAGCGATAAAGATGTTAAGTTTATCGAAATTCATTCACGCTATTTCTTATTATTCTTTATCAGTCCAATTCTAAATGGTCATGGATTTGCTCATCTTGAAAGTCAGACTACAGATCGTAAACGACGAGATGTGATTGTTAACTACCTTGACCAACAATTTATCATTGAGCTTAAAATTTGGCGAGGGGAAAAGTTACATGATGAAGCCTTCATGCAGTTGTTGGGTTACATGGATAAGAAGTATTTAAATGAAGGCTATTTACTGACCTTTGATTTTAGACAAAACAAAGAGCAAAAGCAAGAGTGGATTGAAGTTGCAAATGGAAAGAAGATATTTAACATCATTGTTTGACTAAAAATCGCTAAAAGCATTGAGACGGACTGAACTACATGCTTTTAGCGATTTTTATTTACTTGACAAGGCTAATCTAATTTTTGAATGATGTGTTTAAATAAATCATTCTTCCATCAAAAACATGGTTAATATAAATAACATTCGCTTTCTCATCAATTCTACGTAAAACGGGATAATGATAGTGAGGTGTTAAGTGGGAGGATTTTAGAAATTATTTATTCAACAATTGACCATCCGATTATTACCTCAGCAAAGGGTCAGGAAGGGTATGCACGTGCGATTAGCGATGCGTTGATTAAGCAGTTGAAGTTAAAAAAGAAGCTTAAGGCTCCAGTAGATAAGCCGCCAGCAGCTGATGGGGATAAGCCTCCTACGACTGTGAAAATCGGTGATAAGTATACGTTGAAAAAGAGTACGCCTGGTTATTATACAGCGGCAGATGCATTGGTTGGTCGCGATGCACGCGTTACTGTGCAGGCAGGCGAGTATTGGGTACACAATATTGCAAATGGAATGATTAATATTACAAAGACCAAAGGGCAACCAGGATCATGGATCAATCCAGGAACTTCTGCTGGCTCGACAACTTCTAATTCAACGACAACAACTCAGACAGCTGTTATTGGTGGGAAATACACGCTTAAAAAGAATACACCAGGTTTTTACACAGCCGCTGATGCTAAAGCGGGGAAGAATCAGCGAGTAACGGTTTTAGCTGGTGAGTATACAGTTTTTAATATCGCGAATGGGATGATCAATATCACAAAAAGCAAAGGACAACCCGGTTCATGGATCAATCCAGAAACTTCTAATTCAACAACAACTCAGACGGCTGTTATTGGTGGAAAATACACGCTTAAAAAGAACACGCCAGGTTTTTACACAGCTGCGGATGCTAAAGCGGGGCGCAATCAGCGAGTAACAGTTTCAGCTGGTGAGTATACAGTTTTTAATACCTCGAATGGGATGATCAATCTTACGAAGGTGAAGGGGCAGCCAGGCTCTTGGATAAATCCTAAATAAATAATATGGTATATTACAAGGCTATGAGACTGAGATGGTGTGGACTGTTTCGGTCTTTATTTTGGAGTTTAGATTTTATATATTACTTGAAAGTAGATGATGTGGGAGTTGTTTTTAGCAGGTTCTATGTGTAGGGCAAATTAAAAAGTGTATAATATAATCATAGATTAAAAGGCTATATAAGCCAATTAACTAGTACAAACTAGTTAGGAATTAAGAGTATTGATCTTAAAGCGAATCCTTTCTCAAGTTTAGGAAGTGTAATCATGACACATGAAAAATTTGAATATAAAGCTGTTAGCATGTTGCTTGAAGGAAATGATCCAATCTTTGAAAGATTATTTAAGCAATTTTTAAGTGCTGAAGTTTCAAAACGTGAAGAGACAGAAACAGGTTTTTTGGTGCATTTTAAAGTTCCAAAATATCTAGCTGTTGATAAAATAACGAAGCAAATATCTGGTATTAGAGTTATGCAGAAAGAAGCAGAAGTACTTAGCCTTGAATTGATTGTATTAGAAGGACTTATCACGCAGTTAAATGCTTCATACATCTCAGAAATTAAGTCATTAGATTTAATTCTTCGAGCTAATGATCTGACTTTTTCACATGTTACTAGTAAAACGTTTGTAAAATTGGAGACTGCGCTAGCTGATCATTCAGAATTGATGGGGAAAGTAGAACAATTATCAGTTGAAAATGCCCAAATAAATGAATTATTAGCAAAGAGGCAAGCTAGAAAATCAGAATTAGTTAAAAATTTTGAACAACTGTTCTCCGAAAATAGCCGGACTAAAGAACTGCTGGAAGAAGAGCAGGTTCAAAACAGTGAGTTAATTGAAGAAATAGCAAAATTGCTAGCTGAACGAACTCAAATAAATAAATTGCTCGTGCAGGAGCAAGCACAGAACTTAGAGTTAGTTAAAAAAGTTAATGCGTTAAAAGAAAATCTAGCGGATGTTGATCCTATTGAACCAAAGGAAGAAGGAAAAATTGAAATTGAAAATAACAAATCTTCAATAGAGAGCCAAAGAGAAAAACGATTGCCTCCTTCTGCTAAAATAACGGATAACTTCTTAAGTAAAATATTTGGTGAAAAGGCAGCTGCAGAGAAATATCGTAGAAAGACAAAATATCATATAGCAGTATGGAAACTAGCTTTCACAATGGGCATTAACACGCTGTTTTATCTATTCTTTACTGCTTCAATCCTAATTATTTTACTATCTGGTGTTCAGAATACATCAGGGGATTCGTATCGTGTAATGGGATTTTCCGCTCTACGTGTTGCATCAGCAAGTATGGAACCAAGGCTTCCAGTTAATAGCTTGATTGTTGTCAGACAAAAAGATCCTAATGACCTTAAAATCGGGCAAATAGCAACGTACTTACGTGAGGATGGTGCATTAATAACACATCGTATTTATAATGTTGAAAAGGATGATCATGGGAATAATATCGGCTTCACATTAAGAGGTGATGCTAATTCTCATTTGAATAATCAAATTGTTTCAAGTGAAAATATTGTTGGTCAACTTGTATTTGACAGCTATGGCATTGGACGAATGCTTTTGTTTTTTGAAACTAGGTTTATATTAATGTTTGTGATAACCATATTTCTATTAACTTTGTTATATATTGGTAAGCGGCGAGTCGTCAGAAGATTCACGATACAATGAAATGTTGATACGCGAAATTTGGAATAATCAAAAATAATAAGTGATTTTCTGATCAAAGTGTGGTATGATTAAATTATCATATATGAATGAATTAAAGGAGTGACCCATAATGAGATCAGTAATCGTAGGAATCTTCGAGGATTTCAAAACTGGAACATATAAAAAACTAGATGAAACATTAGATGGAATTTTAGATAGGTTCGCAAATAGCCATGATAAGGCAAAGAAGTACAAAAAACTAACAACAGTAACGGTAGATTGGGAAAATCATGATATCATCCATATTGTTGGACTTGGAAAAGAAGCAGATTACGATGTAAATAAGCATCGAAAGTTAATTGGACATATTATAAAAAAATTAAAGTATGATGCAACCATTTTACTCGATACTTTCTTGCCAAGCGACGTAAATATTAGTGAATTCGCATTTGCAACATCTGAAGCTTACCATCTGGTTGTTCATCAACCCTATAGTTTAAAGACCGACGAAAAGCCGCAAGAAGAAGTAATCATTGAAATTGAATCAAAGTATCATATTCACGATGCTGTTAGCGAAGGAGAATTACTGGCATTTGCAACGAGTACTGCACGGGATCTACTAAATATGCCAGGCAATAAATTAACACCGACCATTTTAGCAAATACTGTTGCTGAATTTGCGGGTATGCATGGACTTAAGACAGAAATACTTGAGGCGCGCCATATGCAACGGCTTGGTATGGGTGGAATCCTTGGTGTCAATCAAGGTTCAACTGAAAATCCAAAACTAATCACGGTAAAATATATGGCAGGAGATCCAGGTGGTGAGGTATTAGCGCTGATTGGAAAAGGTATTACTTATGATACGGGTGGATATTCATTAAAATCAGCATCATCAATGTATGGTATGCATGGCGATATGGGTGGTGCAGCAACAGTATATGGCGCATTTAATGCCATCGTTTATGCAAAGTTACCCGTTAATGTTATGCTAGTCATCCCTGCAACTGATAATATGGTTAGTGCCGATTCGTTAAAACCAGGTGATGTTATTACCATGCTAAATGGAATGACAGTCGAAGTAAATAATACAGATGCTGAAGGGCGCTTAATCCTTGCCGATGCGTTAACATACGCCGCTGAGCAAGGTGCAACACACCTGATTAATGCGGCAACATTAACAGGTGCGATTATCCGTGCATTGGGAGATTATACAACGGGTGCATTTACGAATGATGAGGAATTTATAGCTGATTTTCTTGAAGTAGCAGAAGATTCAGGTGAATCAGTTTGGGAATTACCAATTTTCGAGCCAGAACAAAAACTACTTAAGACAAGCGAGATAGCTGATATAAAAAATGCGCCAGCAGGACCAGGTGCAATTGTTGCAGCAGCATTCTTAAAAGAGTTCGTTAAAGATGAAACATCATGGATTCATTTAGATGTAGCGGGATCGGCAAGTACGAAAAAAGCCCATGAACTTGGACCAAAAGGTGCAACAGGTGCAATGATTCGCACCTTGTACAATTACGCAAAATCATTAATTTAGCATTTTCAAAGATGTCGTGTTATAGGGTAAAATAGCTTTTAAAAGTAGCCGTTGTCAATTGAGATAACATCTACTTTTTTTTCGTCTGTCGATTTATTTTAAATATCGATATGACATCTAAAATGTGACAAAATTCACTAGTGTATACTGTTATACTCTCATTACAAAAGCTCACTAATTGGGGGAATTACAATGGAACTTACGAAAAAGGTTAAATCAACGTTTATCATGAAACAAGATAGTTCAGGGGTATTAGCGCCGGGAAAACAACTCAACAAATATATCCTAAGTCAATTTTTTATTCAGCTTGTTAACTTCCAGCAGCTTATCAAATCGATGAATGATTTTGTCGGAGATGGAAAACAAGTCATGCCAGCGACATTATTTGAAGGATTATCACTTTGCTTAGATAAGACAATGTCGGAAATGATTCACGATCGCTATGATGTTGATAGTCAGATTGAATTAATAAAAGCGAGTATGGCACATATTAATGTTAAAGCTAGTGACATTCGTCTCAAAAGCTTATATCCACGCCTCATAAAGATGAGCATGGTCATAGATAAACCAAGT
>Ga0123355_10015900_pt1 | contig 11840 bp, 10 predicted proteins | sample TergutEmb28metaG_3_FD_89872 | JGI IMG/M metagenome (GOLD analysis project Ga0123355, IMG submission 89872) | Embiratermes neotenicus P1 segment gut microbial communities from Petit-Saut dam, French Guiana - Emb289 P1 | ecosystem: Host-associated > Arthropoda: Insects > Digestive system > Gut ... | reverse complement strand
TCCCCCTCTAAACGCTCTAAAGCGTTTCTGGTATAGTACGTAAATTTAAATGTCCCGTGAAAAAACTCGGCTCTTCTGCCCAGGCACTAGCGATTTGAATGGAACGGGGAAAGGGTTAAAGTCTCATGTTGTCTTGGTGTCGGTACAGTATTGTAATAATTCTTAAATAAAATTAAATGAACATTGCAAAGTATAATTAGTAATTTAACATTCAGGTGACCGTGCATCATGATAAATTCTTATAATAAAAGCAACTAGATGCACTAATTTCTCACATTTATTTCTGGAAAAAAACTACATGTTTTGGACAGTTCCTCTGTCCATCATCAGGAGTTTTTCACTGTACACACAGCAATGGTATATATATGTCATACAGGTTTGCTGACAACATGCTAGCAAGCAGTCAGCAAACCTGTATGTACTGCTGAGTGCACAGTGAAAAACTCCTGATGATGGACAAAGGAACTGTCTGAAACATGTAGAGTTTTATTCCAAAAATAAATTTGAGAAATCAGTGCATCTAGTTGGTTTTATTGTAAGAATTTACAAATAGTAACTTTACATGAAGATATGCAGTACAACCGCTGTGTGTACGTTCCGTGTCTTTGGAGCAGCTTGTGTTACTGTTTATACATAGTCATCATTTTTTTAGTATTATTGTGGAATGACTGTAGTGCTGTACACAACAAACAATTTTAATACAATTTTAACTTATTTTATCTATCTATAAGCCACTTTTTGTACCAATATTGCTGTTCACTCCCTGTGGAAGACCCACAAGAAAGGGTCGAAACTTGTCGCAGGTTCAGCGTCGGTATTCTATAAAACTTTATTTTGTAATATAGTGCTTTGTTGGGTATATTATTTTATTTCAGTGTTACTGTTGTCTCACCTGTAGCTTTACCTGCAATAATTTCTGAAGATGGTTTTTCTCCCCTTGACATGCCTGAGGGTTTGAATCACAGCAGTTGATGTTCTTACAGATCCTGGATGTTAGCTTGGAAGAGAGGCGGGAGAGCATCTTGTCGGTTCTCACCAACAACAGGAATAGGTGAGCTGTGAACTCACTTGTTTTGTCAGCTTTCTGTGTAGTCTGTCCTGATGCAGCATAGCAGTTCCTTTCACTTTTCTGTAAGGACACTTAAGCCCTAACTTAAATCCATATGACAGTCCATTCTATAATGTGGCCTGTCAATGCAGTTGTACAGATACAGTGCTGATTGTCACGTAACCATTTCAGGATGGTTGCCATACATTCATATTGTGCAGAACGGGCTGTTTGTGTCCACAGCCAGGTTCCATACTGGTGTGGCCATCTGCTGTTCATGTTAAAATATTGTTTCAACTTTCCGTAGCCAGTGACATTCTGCTTGCAGCCCTCCTGATGCTGTAACAGGATGTTGTGACTGTCTAGCGTGAAAGCTGGGCACTGTGCTGGTGCATTGTTCTTGTTGCCTAACTTCAAAGAACAAACACTGCCATCCCATGCCACACTGGTATGGCATTACGTGGTTCTGCGTATTTAGCATTTATGTAGTTCTTAATATTTTAATAGTTTAACAAACAATTTAAATGTAAAATATGTAGTGCCCCCACCCCCTAGCCAAATATGCAGTACTTGGCATGCAAATGTTGACCTCTGTGTGCAGGTGCCCAGGTAAATTCCTGCACCCATCCTGAGTGCAGTAGCAGTGCAGCCCGTTGGCACTGTTGCACATTTTTGCATCACTCTTCTCAGCTGTTCGTGTGTGTCGTGTGTTGCAGGTTCAAGTGTGGCAGAGAGATAAAAAAGCGCACCACAATCTGGGGCTTGCGTGTTCGAATGCCCCCTCATGCTCCTTCTTTCACCCTGCCCAGTTTCCGCCCTGTAAGTGACGCGTTGCTCAAGGAGATGTGGTTTGGGAACAAGCGACTGAAGTTCCTGCCACCATCGCTCAGGTGAGCGTGCGTGTGTGTGTGAGAGTGTGTTGTAACATGTTGCCATGTTTCTAACTAGCCTTTATATCTACAGCTTTCTAGAGAATTCAGATGCATGTGTTCAACATGTTTGGTTTGTAAATTATAAACGCATTATGTGAGAAGACATGCCATGGTTGTGGGGTTATAATTTCACACCCTGGTTGGCATATCTGATGGTTTCCATCATCACAAGGTCATAACTTCCTGATATAGAATTTTTTTAAAATGTATAAACATATTTAATTGATCGTTATAATTGTGTTTAATAGTTTCATTGTGCGTGGATTTTGATACAACATATCAACTACTAATAATATATTCTGCTTTTGTGAAATACTTCAGAAACAAAGGGAATACAGTGAAGTGTTTATTAGCTATATATAGGCTTAACTAAAGTTTGTAAATCAGTTAGGAGGGAGGTTTTGTCTAATGTTCTCATAAAATTTGTTATCCCCATGAAACTGATTATACTAAGAATGTGTTTCAATGCAACGTACAGTAAAGTCCAGATAGGTGAATATTTGTCTGATACGTTTCCTTCACCCCCATTGCTTTCAACTTTGCTTTAGAATATGCCATTTGGAAGGTTCATGCCAACCAAAAGGGTTTGTAGTTCAGTGGGACACATCAGTTTCTGGTCCATGCTGATTCCATTTATTGACTGGGTGAAAGTAGACATACATAGCATCTTTGCTGGTCACTAGGAACAAGGTGGTCTAGATGTGAATGCAGAGAAAACCAAGTATATATTTGTGCCTTGGGACCAGCATGCAGGAAGGAATTACAGCTTAACAGTAGGTAATGTGTGCTGTGAAAGTGTGATAAAATACCTGAGAGCAACTGACATATCAAAATTGCGTTACAAAGAAATTCAGAGCAGATTGAACTCTGAGAATGCCTGCTGCTGCCATGCACTTCAGAATCTTTTGTCTTCCTGTTGATTTGTACGGGTGTGAAACTTGACATGGGCTGGTGATGTTCAGGCTGAGGCAGGTAGCTAGGCCCAAGAGGGATGAGGTAACGGAACTGGACGGAATTACATTACAAGGAGCTTCGTGATTGTACTCCTCACCAGATGTTATTCAGGTGATCAACTCAAGAAGACTGAGATGGGTGGGGCATGTAGCATGTGTGGGAGAGAACAGAAATGTATACAGTGTTTTTGTGGAACTGGAAAACAAGGGAGCACATGGAAGACCCAGGTGTATATGGGAGATAATACTAAAATGGATCTTAATAAAAACAAATTCCTTTCAGTTTCTAGTACAACACATAAAGGAGGACAGAATTTTATTGTTTTTGTGTTCGTTTTACAAGGAAAAAACTTGAAATCTTCCAATATACTACAGTATGTTCCATCGTAGTAACACAACTACACAAACATGATGAAAAACGTTTATATCGTATATAATTGAGGCTGTTATTAGGTGGCTTTCAATACAGTAATACAGTTGTAATAATTGTAATTTGTAAAGGAGAGATCTCTTTCGCAAAAACAGGAATTTTAAATGGTCTCCACTGACTGACCCACATTTGTGCCCGACCTTGACCCCCAGGGATTAAAAAATGTAGCAGGTTTAAATAAGAACAGTACAACTGCTGCACTCTGGGTACAGAGTGGATGGGATTAATTTGGTGTAGGTTCGGGACAAGTGGTGGGCTGTCTTGACTGCGGTAATGGACAGTGGCAGGTTCCTTGAAATGCAGGGAGTGTCTTGATTAGATGTTCCTTTGTTGTTTTTAGCTCGCTCGTGTCAGGCAAGTGTCAACTCGGTAAGGCGTTCTATGGCGACAGTGTTCTGAATGGTCACTCTGGTGTCACGAAGCATGCCGTGGATTCTGGCGTGTCATCCTCTGTGGGCCTGATGACAGAAAGCCAGAACCACAGCAGTGGGCTGTCAGGCACCCCAGCTGGACTGAAGCTTCTGCATGGCAACAGTCGGCCTGATGGCATTCCCATCACCGGAGACAAGGTACACCGATGTGTTAATACTGTAGTCTTGTTGTTCAAGATTTTGAGTTCTTATGACAGGTTCTGATGATTCAAGATGATGGCACGTGGCTGGCGAGTTGGTCCTCCTCCCACCTCTCCTCTTTCCCCATTGCGCAGATCACTGCCCACCCACTCATTGCAGTTCTCTCAGTAAATGCAGTTGATTGCTTTCATGGCCAGTGACATGTGACTGTCTTTTAGTCATTTAATATATTCTGTGCCACCAAAAAGTATTCATATTTTATTAAAGAGAAATGCTCAAGCTTTTTGAGATTATTTTGTAGCTTCGATGTTGGTACTTTGTAAGGTCTTGGAACCAAATAAGCATTTTAATTGGCAGATGGGCTCCAGGATTTGTGATGGTTTTATTGGTCACCATAACAGATATTGAGACTTTCCTCTTGACCTTGAGACCACACGTGTTTGTTTACACTTGCCTGTTCTTATAACCCTTCAGACACCTTATACTACTCTTGTATTTCATAAAAAGAAAGGTGTAACACTGAGTGAGCCATACTGGATGTTAGATATTGCAGCTGTCAGATTGGATCACAATCTTACAACAACACATGTGGGGAGGGGAGGGATTGCTTACTGCCAGGAGTGTGAGAGGAATGGGTGTCATAGCTTGGGCTGTTGGTGTCTGCAGAAAAATTTGAGTTTGTGTTCTTATACCAGTCTACAATTTTTATTCCACCTTACTCCTCTTCTGACATGTACCTCCATACATTGTATGCTACTGCATGTCCTTCACTGTGGTGTCACATTTGAGACAGTTTCATTGTCTAGTACCAGTATTCTGTGAAGAACTTTGTGTTCGTTCAATTAGTTGTGGCAACACAGAACAAGCTGTACACTGTAACTGCTTGTAATAAGCTAACCCAGCACCTCTGTAGTGCCTCCTGCACATGAGCCCAAGCATAGCGAATGAGATTGGTTTTTTGCACAGTAACATGAAATTACAATCAGGCTGCACCCTGTGTCATGTGCTCAAGTGTGGTTATCCTCTTGTGATCAGGTATGCATCAAGAGCTCAGAGTATAGCACCAGTGGCTTCGCGAAGAAGTCTACCGCATATTCCCCGTCTAATCGACTGAGCATGCAGCAGGCATTGTTGAGGCGTAGGCTCAAATGCATCACCAACAGTTCGACTCACAAGGAATGTTTGCTGAAAAGGAGGAGATACAAGCGTCAACAGACAGGCCAAGCCAAGCAATTCACCGTTCGCAAAGCCCGCAAACTGCTCAAGAATGCAATAGCCACAGTAAGTGTATCTCATGTGTGGTCTTAACTTCTTCAGGGCAGATATTCCCCAACCTGCACCGTAGAAGCAGCCTGTACCTCCCAGGCATGTTGGTGCTCAATAATATTGTCAGTTTGCTGGCAGTGTGGAATACAGCTGTGTGCATGGTTGCAGGCTTCCACCACAGCGTCATTGAGGTCTGCGCTCTTTTGGGATTTTTTGCAGCACAGAACAGTAATTTCATACTGATGTTCTGGGACAACATGTGGGTCCCATCCTAAAGGGTCAAGTAGCCTAGCACTGCTTGAACCTTGAAGATGGCACCGATAGGTTGTCCTAAAATGTCAGTGCAAAACTACCATTCTTTGCTGCGTAAAGCCCCAAAAGAGTGCGCATATCGAGTAATACAAATTTGAGTTGTGACAGTGGTGAGTATTCAGGCTGTGGTCTTCTTTATTATTATAAAACATTGAGCTTTGTGCAGATTTGTGCACTGAAATCCATATTTTATGTGGGGGCATAAATGAATTTTTTCCCCACTTTGCACATTTTTTGTCCACTTTGAATGATGCCAGTGTATCCTGCTGTTGAGTATTACAGTGCTGGCGCATGGAAAGCGATACTTCTCGTATGGGTGTAAATGATATGACATGTACTCATGTGCCATGGAAGTATATGACATTTTGTAAGTAGAGTGCACTTTGGGTAAAGTCTGCTTGCTGCGTTACAAAATACATCTGCAGACCTGTGATGTTGCAGCAAGTATTGCGGGTTTTCAGATTCTCTTGAAGCAGTTTTATTTCATTGCACAAAGTTATAATGTTGACAGCATCAGAGAATTCTTTGCTCTTATGTCTAATTAAACCTTTTGTACTTAGTGTCTATATATATTGAAGTGTTCCTTTGTAGTGCTACTCCATAAGTGACCAGTTGTGTTGGCTACTTTGAAGGGGTTTTGCTTTACAGTGACCCTGCAGGCTGCTGTGTAGCTTGTGACAACTTGACCCAAAGTCTGTGTTGAATTTTTGGTTGTCATGTTTGTTTAAATTGCAGAGCCAAAAGAGTGCCCAAGATTTGCCACCGACACCTCCGTCCTCATCTGCGCCAGATACACCACAGCCAGTAACGCCTAGTGTCGCAACTCCAGTTCCAGGATCTGGTCGGTCTGCTACGCCAGCTCTCCCTTCATCAAGTTCCATGTCTTTCCCTCCTCTCACCACCCCTGGTGATACGAGTGGTGATGAAACCTCATCTCGGGGCACTCTTGACTCCTTCATTCCTCCCCCCAAGGATTTTGAAGGTAAGAACAATCCATTTCGTAGCTTAACGGAGCTCTTGTCCACACCCAATGGGCTGAATGTAACTGCCAGCTTGTTTAGTACTGCTCCAGCTCCCAGTATTCTAAACTCAAGCCCAATCACACTTCCACTTCCACTGACACCTGTTCTAACACACCCTGCGCCACCCCGACCCGCCAAACGGCAGCTGAGTGAGAAAGACATCCGTATTGACCGTAATGGGGAAGTAAAGCGGAGGAGACATCGACGCAACAGGGCCAGTTCAGCAAATGGTACAGCCAGTAAAAGTGCTACAATTATGCCTGTCAGATCTGAGAAGCCAGGAGATGTGTGGTCAGGTGCCACTACGTCTGTTCGTTCCTTGCGTAGTGCATATAGCAGCGCCCCGTCAAGTAGTGCAAGTGCAAGCGGGGGCCAGGTGGGCAGCTGTGTTGACTATGTACTGAATGGACGGCGTCTTCGAGCAAGTCAGAGGCAAGACAGCAACAAGGCTAATGAAAGGAAGATGGTACCTCAGCCATCTTCAGCCAAGTCATCCCCAGTCAAACAGAATCCGGTAGAAATCTCTCTTGATGATCTTAAATCATCAGTAAACATTTACTTCGGGGCAGCAAATCGGATTGCTGCAGGAGAGAAGTTTGGTGTTAGGGCAAAGAGAACAACTCCATCAGGGAAAGTTCAATATCTGATAGAGTGGGAAGGCCCTCCCACATAACAGTAGACCTAAAACTATTTTGTTCACTGGAGCACTGATCTGATCATCATTACAATGAAACTGGTTCATAGTTACCTGACAGCTTCAAGACTGCACTTGTTGACAACCATTTGTGCCATGGCTATATCTTCCAATCAGTGACCCTGTAACAGGCACTCTTCCTGAGATAGTGACCTCCGTTTTCCTCACCCGACTGATTCATTGTTCATCGCTTGTTGGGACTGGGAATTGTGTCTTTGTATATGTTGTTCTACTCTTACACACACATTTGGAGGAGGAGGGAGGGAGGGTGGTGTGCAGTCCGTTAGAGTGATCTTGTCCTAAAGACGGGATTTTTTAAATTGTTTGAATTAATATTTTGTAACTTTTATAGGTGGTATGGTGAAGTACATCTGTGTGTTGTTAATTGGATGCCCCTGTGGGGTAGTGCAGTAATGCTACATGGCATGTATGCCCAAGAACATGAGTTTGAGCAGTTAGGTTCATGCAACTTGAAACTACAGTTGCACTGATTTCTGACAGGAAAAAGGCTTAAGAAAGTGAAAAGGCTAATAGGGCTTGAAATAAAATATCTCAACCAAAACTGCAGTGTGTTAGGAAATGCTAGTAAATGTTGTGAGCGATAAACTTAACAAAGATCTGCCCAGGAGTGTGCAGTTGTGGACAGGAAGGTGCGTGGGCAGACATCCTGTGACTGCAGAAGCTGTTCTCAACAGCACACGAACCGAACTGTCATGTGCATTTCTCACAGCTGCATGAAACTGACTGTACGCATTCTGCCTTTTCCATTTCGAGAATCAGCGCTCTAGTTCCATGTGGCACGAAACTACTTGATTGAAACTGATGTCTTTGGTATGCATGCCACCTGATGTGTGCCAGTATGTTTGTTTTGTTGTGTTGGGTCTTCCTGTTTGTTATTTATTTTTGTGGTTGTACTGCCTTTACTGTATGCTGCATCTGATCAGTTTAAAATTCCCAGTCTTGAAACACTCATCGAGTATTGTATATATATATACTGCCAATGCTAAAATATCACTGCCCCAGTCTGCAGCCATTGTTTATTTATGTATATTATATTGAGGGGAAGTCTGTGCGCTTCTCATTATGTTACTGATGTAGAGAGTCTACAGGCAGGGGGAGGTGTGATGTTGCTAAGTCTCACGTATTGCCCTTGTGGCAGTGACATTACCGGATGGAATGGTTTGTGCTTAATCATGGTCACGTGTTGTTGATCTGGGGGCACTGGATGACTGCACGTAGTTTGTTTAATGATGCTTTATCAGGTTTGCCTGCTGCAACTTACTGGTACTCACCCCACTATACAGACTGTGTCCTTAATCTGCTGCCAAACCTGGTATGGCATCGTCCTTACAAATGTATATATTTATTTGTTGCCGTGTGTGTGTGTGTGTATGTGTATACGTGTGAGAGTGCGTGTGTCTGTATGTCTGTCCGTCTGTACATTTCAAATGTAACTTGTACAGTGTGTCTTTTAATGATAATTCATTATAAGGTGGTGAGTGCCTAGCAAACAACCAATTGAGATCAGTTGTTTTCAGCCAGTGTTGTGTGAGATGATGGTATACGATGTGAAATGTGCTTTTGAGGTGAAGTGTCAGTATGGTATGTATCCTGCGACAGACATGGTATTACAGAAATAAGACTGAAAGTGTAGCTTGTCTGGGTTATTATGGCACTTAATTTGAAAAAAGGCATGTTTTTTTTTACAGGGAAACAGTGAAAATATAATTTAGTTTTCAAAAATTGTTTCTTTTGTTTTCTAGATTCTGTGTGCATGCGTGTGTGTGTGTATGTTTGCGTGTGTTTGTGGGGGGGAGGGGGGGTTGACATTGCATTTAAAATGCATTATATTTCTGACAAAAGAAATTGTACATACATGGCTGCCAGGGAACCAGAAATGCTCAGAAAAAAAGTTTTTTAGAACTGCATGTGGATATTCGTACGAACTGCAAGATATCATTCCATTGCATTTGTAGACCAGATGTATCACTGCCAATTTTTGTAATAATATTGTACTAGTCAGTACAGAGCAAAGAGGTTCCAAAAAAATAAACATGGGAAAATGTGTCAAATTTTGCTGGAGTTTTGATTTGTGCAAGCCCTCCAGCTGTTCCTTCTTCCATAATTAATTTTGGACTGTATAGGAAGGTCAATAAATAAGATTTTGCAGGCCATAAAAACTAAACCAGAAGTCATTACAACATAAAGTACAGTTCATTTATTGCACTCAAGTACCAATATTTTTGTAATATCATCAAGCACATTGATACATTTGTCCCATCTTGGCACAGGTTTGAAAATTCCGTTGCTGTAGAAATCCAGCTTCTTGCATTTGCAACCATTATGAGAAGCTGTTTCCACTTCCTCATTACTGTAGAATCAGCACAAACATTAGGGTGGATGTCCCAGAACTTCCCAGCGAAACAACTCTTGTGTCCATTTGCTGTGTGAGGTTGCATTGTCAAGCTGAAGATCACACCTCACAGCAGGTTGTTGGGGTTGCTGAAGCAACAGTTTGAGAGTTGCCAATTCCACAATAATGAAAATTGCATATGGCTGACTGAATGTTGCAAATCCAAGAAGCCCATATTCTGCCGTCATGGAATTTTCAAACTGGTGCCAAGTTGAGATGTATCGATATGCTTGTGGATTGTGCTGAAACTTAGAGACACAGCGAAATAACTGAGCTACCCGTAACTTTGTAATGACTTCCCATTTAATATTCATGATGTCGTGAACTGTACTTAACGAACATCCCTCGTGGTTTGACATCTTCCTTTGCACTGACTGTGGGAAGCCACCTATATATTGGACTGTTGATGCAAAACCCTTTTCAGCTTGTTGCAGCACAAGTTTCGAGATTCCCACAGCCATGAATAATAAACTTGCTGTATAATACTGTGTAGTGAAGTAGAAATTGTACCTACCATATAAGATGACACCCCCCCTCACAATCTCAGTTTCTCAGGAAAATGTGTATATTCACATTGGCCAGGTGTTTGTGGTACGTGGTGTTATAATGCTTAATATTCTGCAACTAAATAACCATGACAGTTACATTACTAGTCACACTACAGCACATCGATCAGTGCACAAGTCACTGCCAGCACTCTGATCACTAGAACAGCAGTTGCCTTCCACAAGACTCGTATTGTGTTCAATCCGTACTGTTTGACACACATCACATGCTTTTTAAACACATTGACAGTGGATCCTGGTGATGTATCATTGCACACAGTCTTAATCCACTGCCAAGCAAGGCTTCAGATGGTCTTCTTACATTTCCTGCTGGTGTTAATGGGCAGTACCCTGTACAGGTGATGTAATCAGTGTTGGAATGGTTTAACTGCCGTATCAAAAACCTGAAACTTATAGATCATGCCTCCTGTTGTGATCTTTACATCAGAAGGTGAGAGTGTTCACTTTCTCTGTTAAGTGAATCTAGCATGCTTGTACTGTGTAGAGCACCTGGTGTGTCCCACACTTCTCTCAGCCGTTCAACTGTACGTTCTTGTGTCATCCACCCTTTCTTATTGCACTGAATGACTGTGGTCACTAGCCCCTCACTGTGGAGGCCTGTATTTGATCCATGTCTCTCAGTATGGGATTTGTGGTGGACAGAGTGGCACTGGGATGGTTATCCCCTGCCAGTATTATTACACCAATGTTTCAACTCATTCACCCATCATAAACACTATGTAACTGACAACTAACAACAGTGATAGGTTGTTTAGCTTTGCCTTGTTCAGCACTCTAGTCACCATGTTCCTGTCAGTCACCTTTCACCCCATCATGTACGACACCCCACGTTCATATAGTTCATTTTCGAGCCCCATATCCATTTCTGACAATTCCACGCCATTCCTGTGTCAGGGTGATCATTTAAACCTGAGAGGAGAGAAGTTGTCCATTTAGGGTGCAAGGCTTCTACAGGGACATTGTATCATGTGACTGGTGTCATTTGCTGCCCGTCATGTGAATTGTACCTGCTGAGTGACCTGCCCACATGTGCATTGTTGTAGTGGTGGGAAATGACAGATGATATTCATCAGATAATGGCCCTGTATAATAAAAATAACTCACAAAATATGAGTTTATGCAACAGGACCCAGTTGCTAAGTGATCCTACACATGTGTGACGTTACAAGTGACCTGCTGCTGCCTGTATGACAGTCACAGTTGAACCCTCACTTCTATAAGTGCAGCATTATAAATTGGGGTTTCATTCATGGATACCCACTGTATAGCATAATAATACCAGCTGATACCATATGTTCTTTTACAAACATTTAATGAGTGAAAACAGTATATGAAAGCAAAGCATATAAAATACATTTGAAAATCTTTAAATGTCACAAAAAAAAATTCCGTTCGCAAAGTTTCTTCACTGTAGCGACTGCAAGAGAGGGGATTTTGTTTGGTGGAATTCTGATGCGGAGTTCAAGTTTGCTGTGTCATTTGAATCATCAAAATTTAATCTTATTGCAAGGCTGGGACGTTGACTAGACCGGGGGGGGGGGGGGGGGCCCTTTTTTTTAATTTTGTGGGCGGGGGGGGGTAGTGTTGGGGTGGTGGAAGTGGGGGGGCGTGGGGGGGGGGGGGGGGGGGTTG
>Ga0123355_10015899_pt1 | contig 11840 bp, 11 predicted proteins | sample TergutEmb28metaG_3_FD_89872 | JGI IMG/M metagenome (GOLD analysis project Ga0123355, IMG submission 89872) | Embiratermes neotenicus P1 segment gut microbial communities from Petit-Saut dam, French Guiana - Emb289 P1 | ecosystem: Host-associated > Arthropoda: Insects > Digestive system > Gut ... | reverse complement strand
GTCCCGCTGCCACCATTGCCCGCGCCGCTGCCTGCGCTGCGAATGCGCTGCCCTTCAGGTTGATGTCGATGACCAGGTCCCACTCCGCCTCGGTCATCTCGAGAAACTTCACCCGAGGGAATACCCCCGCATTGTTCACAAGCACGTCCAGCCGGCCCAATCCACTGACGGTGGTGTCCACCATACCGACAATCTGCGCCACGTCAGCCACGTTGGCGCGTACCGTCAGACCACGCTGCCCCTGCGCACGCACGCGGCCGGCAACGGCTTCGGCCGCTGCAGGATTGTCCAGCCAGTTGATCGCAACGTCATAGCCGGCCGCGGCGAACGCGAGCGCTGTCGCCGCGCCGATGCCCTGTTGCGCGCCCGTCACCAGCACGACACGGTTGTCGTTCGCCATGTGCCGTCTCCCCAATCCACGATCGTTGCGATGCGCAGGCCGCCGAAGGACTCTCCGACTGGAAATTCGTTCTCCAGCGCACGGCCAACCGTGCACGCCCCATGATGGCCGGGCCTGACCCGGGCCGTCCATGCTCAGTCTCACACGCAGCGACTATCATGGTTCGACAGCTCATATGCAGATGGCCGCCCACGTCCACCATTTACGGAAGGCGCAGTCTTGCCGCGGTCACGCCACGAAGCTGATCGCGGATGGGCTGCCAACCGAGATGACCTGACCAGTTGGTGCAAGGTCGCCACTCGTTTTATCGACGCGAAAGGTCACGATGTTGTCGCTCTCCTGATTGGCGGCAAACAGGAAGTCGTCCGTCGGATCGAGCGTGAAAAAGCGCGGGCGTTTGCCGCCGGTGGGCGTGGTGCCCAGAAGGCGCAAGCGCCCATCATCGGCAACAGCGAACCGCGCGATGCTGTCATGGCCCCGATTTGATACATAAAGAAAGCGTCCATCCCGCGTGACGTCAATTTCGGCGGTCGTATTCCGACCCGCATGTCGCTGCGACAACGTGCCGACGATCTGCAACTCGGTCAACGCGCCGTCGGTCGCGTTCCAGGCAAACGCGGTTACGGTGGAGTCCAATTCATTGTTCACGTAGAGGACCGGCTGCAACGGATGAAAGATGCAGTGCCTCGGCGCCGCACCAGGGCGTGACGCTATGCAGCCCTGCGCGGTTGGTTCAATACGGCCGGTAGCATAGTCGAACCAAAAGACGAAGGTGCAGTCCAAGCCCTTGTCCGGCACAATCAGGAACCGCCCAGTCGGATCAAAGATCACGGCATGCGGATGCGAAGCGCTTTGCTCCACCGGATCGGGACCTGGCTTTCCGGTTAGTTCGTGGACTTGGTGCACCGGCAGCATCCTGCCGTCCGGCTCCAGCGGCATGACCGCGATAGTGCCGCTGCCGTAGTTCGCGACCACAAGGTGCCGCGCGTCATTATCCAGCGCGGCGTCCACCGGATTTCTGCCCTGACCCGGCATCTGGCTGAGCAGGGTCAGATGTCCGTCTGAAGGGCTGATGCGAAAGGCGCTGATGTGGTCACGTCCACCGTGAACGGAAAACAGCACGCGTCCGTCGTTACGGACGGTGAAAAGCGACGGATTGGCGAGGCCGTCGAGGAGCTGGCAATGCTCCCACATGCCGGTTTCTGGATCGATGCGATAAACATGGACCCCGTCACCACGGCCATCGCGGTCTGGCGTGGTGTAGCCGCCGACATAAGCGAACATGCGTTTCCCCTCCTGCGTCTGTCATGGCCGGCCGTGTGCCGCCTAGGACGGATCGATTCTCCGCCGGGAGAAACGGTCTTCAGCAGGTTTCCGCGCTATCGCCCGGCTTGTCCCCCAATCAGTTCGCATTTCCCGTCGCCGCATCGCACCGGTCGCATCGCTCATGCGGCACCCGCCCCACCATGTCCAGGATCCGGCCCCGCAGGAGCGGGAGCGCCGCAGGCTCGCGTGAGCGCAGCATAGGCCGGCGCCGGAGCGCTGCCAGACCCCGGACCACGCATATCCCGCAGCGGCACGAGGCTAAGCATTCCGCGGTCACGCAACTCGGCATGCCGGCGCGCGCGACACGCGCTGGGTCCTCCGGCCGCTCCTGGAGCCTCTTGCGGCCGCGTGCGCCACGCCCACGTCTCGGGCGCACCAGATCCTCGGCGACATGCATCCAGGCCAGGAGCGACGGGTCGGACGCGGCTACAGCGCCGTTTCTGGGTGTCACGTTGCCCACTGGACTGAGAATTGCGATGGCAGGCGGGCGCTACTGCAGCTGGAAGTGAGAAGTTCGCGCGCTCGGGGGCGCCGGATTCCGGGCGCGCTGAGAGAACACTGGATCCTGATGATCGGCCGCCGTGGTGGGTCGCGATAGCATGTGAAGGCGAGCGACGTGAACGGTCTACTGTCGGTGCTTTCGCTCGCCACGGCGCTTGGCCCGTACCTCCGGCGCGTATCATCGTCCCTGAGCTAACCGCCGATTGCCCGCAGCGGAACTCGGCCTCGCATGGAGCGGTGGGATGTGCTGTTTCCTGAGCTGCGAGAGCTGTTCAGGGCACGCTGAGCGGGTGGCATGGGTAGGCCGACCTGTTCGCCATAACAGACACGAGACAATGGCCCCCGACCGGGTCAGGTAACCTGCCGCGCAAGCCATTTGATATGATTCGCAGCTCGTTCGAGTGGGTTTCGGGTCAGCCGCTAAGATCGGTTTACCGCGCCATGCGTCGCAGCAGGACTCAACACACAATATGGCCATTCCAACAACCACAAGATCCCTCAGGAACACAGGCTATAAGCGCGAATCCGTGATTGTTTAAATCCGACTGCCATCCACCCGATGCTGGCCCGTAGTTTGTGTAGCCGGATGCCCGGCTATCCCCAAGTTCCTGGCGGAAGACGTCCAGATCGCTGCCATAGGACGTGGCTGACGGTGATTTAGGCAGATAATTTACCTGGGCGGATGCCGAGCTAGCCATCAGAGTCGTCGCAAGGGCCACAGCGCAATAGGCTATCATTTTCGCCACCATCGAGTCGAACATCCCGGTCATTTTGAGTTCTCCGATTGAATTCCGTGGACGACACCACGTTAGTGATGCTGAGACGCAGGTCAGTGAAATGCTTCACAGCGGATAACGTTGGGGCTGAGTTTGGCGGACCCCACCGCAACAGGTGCGCCTGTCCCGTATCAACGCAGAACTGTCAGGCACCTTGGCGAGCAATTCCGTCATCTGCGCATCGTGTGATCTCTCCGCTGCTCGACCTGCCGAACCTGACGCGACCCTTCGTCGAAACGCGTGGGCCCATGGAGCACGTCGGCGGCTTGATCGGCAGAGCGACGGAGAACCAGATGGGCTTGCTCGAATAGCTCAGAGGAAAATCGGCACTGAGTTGACGGCCGACTGCCCGCAGCGGGACTCTGCCGCGCCGATAGAGCGGTCCGGGGTGCTGCTCCTGAGCTGCGGAATCCAAGCCGGTTCAAATAAGACCGCCTGAAGGCGTGTGACCCAGGCCACACACGCTTTCGTCCCAAGCCTGCTTCCGCCTCTCCCACCGAGTTGTGAAGCGTTTCACACAGGCACCACCCGTTCCGCATCAACTCTGTTCCACCAACGGATGATCCGCGTCAGGATATTTGATTGAACGCAAGACTCGGAGTGTCGCCACGGGCATGATCGCCTACCTTTGGAGCCGAACATAGTCGGCGCATTTCCGCGGCGTCACGTCATGACCAGAGAGGTTAAGTTCCAATCGACGATTACTGTCCTTTTTGACCCTTCAGGTCATCGATCGTCCGCGGTGCCCGCGCCCATGTTGCGGCGAAGAAGCGATGCACCGCGACAGTCACTTGAGGCTCCATCATGACACCGCAAATCTCCAATGCGCCCGTGCGATGCGCTCCACTGGCAGTTATCCTCGACAACCAAACTAGGCCACAAAACCGAGAGCGATCTATGACCCGCATCTCTAAGAGACTTAGTTACACACTCGTGGTTTTGATCGGGGTCTCTGCAGTGCCGATCACGGGGGCTGCGTCAGCAGCGCTCATCGCAGGCGAAGCACCCCCGGTCCTCCATATAAAACCGGACTGTGAACAACATCCTTGGGACATATCTTGCGTTCGTGAAAATCCCGAACGACAGTTCAATACTCCTGCAACGTGCAAGGCACTAGGACTGGAACCACCCAAGCCGGGCATGGTCGCCTGTTTGTTTCAGTAAGCGACTTTCGCCTCATAAGTGGATAGCCGCGCACCTGGTTCGAGTTCGGCGACGAGTGAAAGCCGTGCGTATCCCCAACGGCCGTCAACAAGGCATCTGCCGAGGATTCCGACGTCGAACCAGACGGCCTGAGATAATCAGGGACCAACGTCAGCGCGTTATCCAGCGGGACAATCCAGATGCACTGCGACCGTATCCTGAAATGTTTCAGTGTCTGGTCGTCACACTCCGAGTAATCCCGATCCCAGCAGGGTCCAAAACGGAACGTCTGCTGAAGGGCTGAAGACGAGGAATGTCAGGAATTGGCCAACAGGAACCCGCAACGCTCATGGCTCGCTGTGGCCGAATTGGAGGACTTTTTGATGCGTAAGGTATTCCTTGCCGCAATCGCAGCTTTGGCGATGGTCATCGGTAATCTGGCCGTCGCAAATGCGGCGCCGCCGCCGGGTTATCAAGTTGGTGAGGCTATCGCGCAGGTGCATTACATACCGTAAGGCGGGGCGATCGCGCCGGCCTTTACGGCTACGATCTCGCCGCACACAGCCTGGAATTTTATCCATCATCGACGCGACAAATGGCATCTCTCAAGATTTCCTGCAGCGCGACACAAGCAGGTTCAATCGCGATAGCACCCCAAGCAAGGCAGCCGAGCCTAATGTCGGGCTCGCCCCACGCGGTGAGCCCTAAGACGTCCGCGACATCGCAGCCCGAATGACACCAACCGCGTCGCTCGATAGCCGATTTGCGTTGCCGATCCGCATGTGTTGCCACGTTGCAGGCGCAGTGAGTCTGTGCGCTCGGCCCTGTGCCCGCGCGATGCGGCAAGAGGAGCCGAGTGAGAAGCCGGATTAGTTCTCTGGAGGCACCGCAAATCTTAGTTTCCAAAAGCGATGCGTTGCCATCCTTGCGCACCACCGCCCCATCGCATCTGATGATATTGAATCAGCACGAAGCGGCGCGGTTCTGCTCTGACCCACAGCGCATCAATGACTACCACCGGGCACCAGGAAGCCGTTCTCTGGCTCTCCCCAGCGCACCACCTGGGGACCGCCGCCGGTTGGATTGGTGACGCGTGCGTTCTCCTGGTAGGTTCCTTTCAGGGTGGGCGACACGCCGACCGGAGTATCGCACGAGGCCGGCAAGACGCTCGCGACGGCCAGCAAGGCGAATCGTGCCAACCACCGGCACGCATGTGCTGAGACGTTCTTCATGTTTGCACCTACCTTTGGCTGTTCGCCGCGTTTGGCAAGACTGCGGCGCGTAGCTTGTCCGGGCAGCACGCTCGGGCGTACTCGGCAAGTCGAGACGATCAGTATAAGGGTCCCGTGTGGAGATAGGGATCCGGCGGCCCCCATCGCACCTCCATGGGGCCGCCCCCGTACGGGTTGGTGACGATCGCGTGCTCCCAATAGGTTCCCTTCAGTGCAGGCGACACGCCGACAGGGGTGTCACACGACGCCAGCATGACGCCAGCGGCGGTCAGCAAGGCGAATCGTGCCAACCACCGGCACGCATGCGCTGAGACGTTCTTCATGGTTGCGCCTACCTTTGGCTGTTCGCCGCGTTTGGCAGTCCAAGCGGCCCCAGTCCAGATCCGGGGCAGCCTCTCACGGCAAGACGGGTCCGGTGATCCGGTATCGACGTGAGCGCTGGGTGACGCAGTCGGCATCGTTGTAACCCTTTTTGGCGAGCCCGCGCCGCCTTGGAGAGTGGGTAACGTGAGCGCCTCGGCGAGGCCACCGCTAAAGCTCGCGTCCGGTAATGTTATCGGAACGACTTGCCGTGGCGCGACAAATCGAGCGCGAGGCCGAGCGATTCGGCTTCGATGCGAGCGTGGTGCGCGATCAGTCGGAGATCAGTAATCGCACCAATGTCCCCATGTCACGAATCTCGGCTCCCACCGCCGTCCTGACGCCCGTAGAACTTCCCGTCGCTCGGCGCACCCTCCGATGCCCTGAGACTGGCATTGGAGGCGACTACGAAGACGCCGCGAACCAGGCACAACCACCGGGGCCGGTGTCGTCCTGCTCTCCCGGGTCGCTGCCCGCCGCCAGGCGATCGATGCGGCGTGCAACCGGTGCGCCAGGCGAGGTCGGCTGCTCACGGCCCACTGGTCGCGGAGCACAGGGCCGGCATCGCGAACCACGCTGCTGCGGATCCTCGCCGCCGACTGCCCGCACACGCGGGCAGCGGAGATCCACGACGAGCGTGGACTGCATCTGCCGCGGTTGTCGAAGCTGCGAAGGTAGGGCCGGAGGTCGCACGTGACCAAGAAAAAGTATGACTGCGAAAGCGCGGGGATGGCGCCACCGATAAGCTGCGCGCCCACTGCATGCTCCGCGTCGGTCGTATAGAGATTCCCGACAACGACACGTTCGGCGTTGTGATAGAATTGGCGAAAGCAGCACACTGGGAGAAGGCGATCTCCGGTTCCGCCATTGGCGATAAGATCCAGCGCATCGGACCGTCAAAGGGAAAGTTCGGCGGGCAACGCAAGGAGTGCACCCGTGACGTCACGGCCTCGCTGCACGGCAAGCACGAGCACACGCCGAAACTGGAGGCCGAGGGATGGCGGAAGTGCCTGCGCCAGGACGCTCCCGGCGAGGACTACGCGCGCATCGGCTACCGCGTCACGACGCCGGTAGAAACCTTTCCGGCGTATAATGATGAGGAAGCCGTGCCGATCGGACTCTACGATCCACCGTTCTGCCGCAGATAACCGGTGCTGTGCAACAACACAACGTGGCGTGCAGTCCGTGCGACCAGCCGGGCCCCGCTGCTCATAGCCATGGCAACCCCGCGCAGAACCAGATGCCCAGACCAGCCCAGATTGCGACACCGAAATACCAGAGGGATCCGCGGATCATCTCCACCTCCACAGAACCACGCAACGAAGTCGATCAGGAAGATAGCTACGCCAGGCAGAAAGTCTTTCATGGGTCTGCTTTTTTTGTCGAAAGCGCTCGCCGAGGCCGTCGCCAGGGCGGTGTGGAATAGCTCGTTGCACACGGATCGGCTTCTAACTGAGCATGGACACGACATGACAGTGCCGCCTCGGCCAGCTCGCGCGGGTAGTGCGTGCCCTCGGCGCACCAGTCGCGGAAGGCCGATCGGAAACCATGCACCGTCGCGCTACTGCCGCCGGCAGCATCGGCCGTCCTCACCAGTGTCATGTCGTTCAACGGCCGCGGCGCCGGCCGGCCACGGAGCACGATCGCGCCCGGGTCGCTGCCGATCCGCACCATGTCGCGAAGCACGGCCACGGCCGCGTCACTGAGCGGCACGCGGTGCTCCCGTTCGGCCTTCAAGCGCTCGGCGCGGATCGTCCACAGCGCGCGCGTCACATCGATCTCCGACCAGCGCGCACCGCGCACCTCGCCGCTGCGTGCAGCCGTCGGGATCAGGAACGCCATGCAGCCACGTACGCCGCTGTTCTGGCGCAGCCGCTCCATGAACGCGCCCGCCTCGCGCCACGACGGTGCATCGTGCTGCTGCACGCGCTGCATCTTGCCGCGCTCGGGTAGGAGCTGATCGAGGCGCCCCGCGCCAAGTCACCGGGTTCAGCGTGATGCGATCGCGCCAGCCACGCCCCGCGGCATGGTCGAGGATGGCATCTACACGGCCGCGCACACGCGACGCGGTTTCCGTCTTGTCGCACCACAGCGGTTCGATTATTCGCACCACCACGCTTGAGTCCACCGCAGCAACCGGCAGCTCACCGAGCGTTGGCCGACGATGGCGGAGGTATAGTCGACGGACGGATTCAACGCCCGATCCGGGCCTGGACGGGGCTGTAGATCATGCGTGCGCTGACGGCAGAACGCCACGGGGCATGGGACGGGATTTCCCGCATGGTGGTAACCGGCATGTCGATCTCCGCACGACGTCCGCCGATCACACGTTGCGCGATTTGCGGCCCCATTGCCGCACTCATCGCCACGCCGCGGCCATTGTAGCCCAGGACATTGAGAGCGTTGCCCGATAGCGTAACCATGCGTCCGCCGAGATCGCTTCCGAAGTCCCGGACGACCTGATCCGGATCGTGTTTCAACCCGGGATTGACCTACCCACCGTTGCGGCCCGATGCACCCCAACCCGGCGGGTTGGCTTCCAGCACCGCGACATCCGTTCTTTGCTCTGCAAGATGAAGTGCCGCGGAGGGGCCGGTGAATCCACCACCGACCACAGCGACTGAAGCCCGCCGGTCACCAACGAGCGGCGGCGTCTCGGGGGGCGGACGCGCGGTGTCGGCATACAAACTTGGTGGCAGCGGCAGTGCGGGCATCTCGCGTGGTCATAGGCCTCCGTTCATGGAACCGGCCGCCACCTGTTGGAGGATGATTTCCGGCATTCCGGGATCATCGGCGATAAGGCCGAGATCAATCAACGCGGCGCCGGAAACACCACGCTGGATCCGCTCGGTGCGCATCAGCCGTCCCAGGTCGTCGCGCACGTGGCCGCCTTCACCGGAGAAAAAGCCGAGCACCGCCACAGGGTCGACACGCCATTCCGCGAGAACGTCGGCGACAAAAGGTGGTTCCTCCAGGAATGCTGCACATGTACGGGCATACCGCCTGGTGCCGGCTAGCCACTCGGCATGACGATGCAACGCCATCCGCCGCCCAGGCGAGCGCGCCGAACCATGACCGACGAGCAATAGAGACAATCCGCTCGATCGGCCGCACACCCGCTCGACCCGGGCGGCGGCGAGGACTGCCATGTGCGGATGGATGCCCACCGGCGGATCAAGGCGCAAGGCCCGGTCGACAACTCGCAGCGCCGCCGGGACGCCTTCGCGGACAAACCAGCCGTCCTCCATAAAGAACGGGACGACATGCACGACGCGTGCAGAGAGGGATGCGAGAGCATCGAGGGCGGATGGCGTGCCGCTCAGCCAGCCGGTTGCCACCTCGTCGAAATAACCGCCGCGGCGCAGCGTCTCAGCGTGCGCGTCCAGAATTCGTCCGGCATCCACGAAGCTCGGCGCACCGTGGCCGATCAGCAACAGCCCATCGTCGCGCCAGTCACTCTGCACCGATGCCGCCTCATGTTGCCCCGGATCTATATGACAGTTTTATAGACGATTAGGCAGCGCAATATCGCATTTATACCGCGAGCGCCACTATATCGGCCGGGTCACCGCGCGCGAGGACGCCGTGCACAATCTTCACGGTCACTCTCTCGGATCCCCGGCTTCGGACCAACCGGATCGGCCATTTCTCATGGAAGATCTCAACACCTGTCCGCGACCCCGCGAAGTCTTTGCCGAAATTGGCCGCGTGATCGCCGTCTGCTTGGGACTTGGGGTCCTAGCGCACGTTCTCGTGGCAATCGTCGGCAACTGATCGAGCCGCAGAGCCGCTGGTCGCTGATCTGCCCGGCTGATCCCGATCGATGCGACGCGGCTCTGGCGGACACAATCCCGCTCATTCAATCTCACGTTGCTGCCGCTGCGCCCGGCTGGTCCTCGCCGAGACACCGGCCGTGATTCGGCCAACGAGTTTATATGACTTTTATATGTCGCAGTCGTGGTCTCCACATGGATAATATACGCTAAACAGCTTAGCTGCTGCCGGCCCGCAAGCGCGTCGGCCTGCCGAGGTTTGACGCGAGCGGTTGCCTGTGGCTCCGGCGTCAAAAGGACAAAAACCATGCTCGATGCTGCCTACATCCTCCTCGGCGCCGTCTTTCTTGGCGCCTGCGTGCTGTACGTTTTTGCCTGCGACCGGCTGTGAGGACCGGGCCATGATCTTCGATTACGCACTCGGCGGCCTCGTGACCGTCGGCTTGCTCATCTATCTCGTGTTCGCGCTGGTCCGCCCCGAGCGGTTCTGAGGAGCGGCTTTCATGACATTCAACGGCTGGCTCCAGATCGCCCTCTTCGGCGTTCTGGTGGTCCTGATAACCAAGCCCTTCGGCGGCTACATCACCCGCGTGACCTCCGGTGAGCGCACGCTGCTGTCACCTGTGCTCCGCCCGATCGAGCGGGGCGTCTACGCGGTCTGCGGCGTCGATGAGAACGAGGAACAGCATTGGGTAACGTACGCGATCGCGATGCTTGCGTTCAGCTTCACCGGCTTTGTCGTTTTGTACGGGCTCCAGCGGCTACAGGTTTTTCTGCCATTCAATCCGGCGGGCCAGACCGCGGTTTCGCCCGATCTCTCATTCAATACCACGGTCAGCTTCGTCACCAACACCAACTGGCAGTCCTACACGCCGGAGACGACGATGAGCTATCTGACGCAGATGGCCGGACTGACGGTGCACAATTTCGTCTCCGCTGCTACCGGCATCGCGCTTGCCATCGCGCTGGTGCGCGGGTTCGCGCGCCGGTCCGCGCAGTCGCTCGGCAATTTCTGGGTCGATCTGACCCGCATCGTTCTTTATGTCCTGATACCGGCCGCGATTGTCGCGACGCTGGTGCTGATCTGGCAGGGCGTACCCCAGAACCTTAGTCCCTATACGTCCGTGACGACGTTGGAAGGCGCCAAACAGGTGGTCGCGCAGGGGCCGGTGGCCTCCCAGGAGGTCATCAAGGTGATGGGCACCAACGGCGGCGGCTTCTTCAACGCCAACTCGGCCCATCCGTATGAGAACCCGACCGGCGTCACCAATCTGATCGAGATGCTGCTGATCTTCTCCATCGGCGCTGCACTGACCAACGTGTTCGGCCGCATGGTGGGCAACCAGCGACAGGGCTGGGCGATCTTCGCCGTCATGGGCATCCTTTTCCTGGCTGGTGTTATCAGCTGCTACTGGTCCGAGTCCGGCGGCAATCCTGCCTTCACTCCATTTCATGTCGATCAGACCGCAAGCGCGTTTCAGCCGGGCGGCAACATGGAAGGCAAGGAAGTCCGCTTTGGCATTGCCAATTCGGCGTTGTTCACCACCGTTACCACCGACACATCATGCGGCGCGGTCAACAATATGCACGACAGCCTGATGCCGATCGCGGGCGCAGTGCCGCTTATCAACATGATGCTTGGCTGCATCGCCTATGGCGGCGTCGGCTCCGGCCTCTACGGCATGCTGCTGTTCGTGATCATCGCGATGTTCGTCGCCGGCCTGATGGTCGGACGAACGCCGGAGTACCTCGGAAAGAAACTTGAATCGAAGGAGGTCAAGATGGCGATGCTCGCCATCCTCATCCTGCCGCTGTCGATTCTGGGCTGGACGGCGCTCTCCGTCGTGCTGCCGGTCGGCACTGGCGCGATGAACAACGCCGGCCCGCACGGCTTCTCCGAGGCGCTCTATGCCTACACTTCGGGCACCGCGAACAACGGCAGCGCTTTCGCGGGCCTCAGCGCCAACGTACCGTTCTGGAACGACACGCTCGGCATGGCGATGTTCATGGGCCGCTTCCTCATGATCGTGCCGATGCTCGCTGTCGCCGGCTCGCTGGTGAAAAAAAAGATCGTGCCGTCCTCGGCGGGCACCTTCCCGACCACGAGCCCGCTGTTCGTAGGCCTGGTCGTGGGCGTGATCGTCATCACCGGTGGCCTGATCTACTTCCCGGCGGTTTCGCTTGGTCCGATTGTCGAGCACTACACGCTGCACACCGGCACCCTCTTTTAATACGAGCCAACCATGGTCATCGAAAATCGCAACAACATGCGCAAGTCGCAGTCGTCCATCCTGGATCCGGCAATTCTTGGCCCCGCGCTCCTCCAGTC
>Ga0123355_10015897_pt1 | contig 11840 bp, 9 predicted proteins | sample TergutEmb28metaG_3_FD_89872 | JGI IMG/M metagenome (GOLD analysis project Ga0123355, IMG submission 89872) | Embiratermes neotenicus P1 segment gut microbial communities from Petit-Saut dam, French Guiana - Emb289 P1 | ecosystem: Host-associated > Arthropoda: Insects > Digestive system > Gut ... | reverse complement strand
TAAACTCACGTTTTAACAAGGAGTAGACCATCTCGTCACAATAGATGCCATTAGACATACGCACTTCACGCAATCGGGCTTCTTCGACCATGCCAACACGCTTTAACAAAGCAATGCTCTCTTTGTTATTGCCATTTGTAAAAGCCACCAAGCGATTAACCTTAAAATTTGTAAACACATATGGAATAATCACATTTAGTGCTTCCGTTGCATATCCTTTTCCCCAATGCTCCTTCAAAAAGTGATACCCAAACTCCCATTCAAGCGTTCTTTCCCAGTTACATTGGACGAATACCTCTCCAATACTTACTCCGTCAAGTTTAATAATCCAACGGATACCGCCTTCATCTGGTAAAGAACCTGCTTTTTCTATAAACCACTCGCAATCCTTTATAATATCATCAGGGGTTTCTTGCATTTGAGGGTCATGGAAATATGCTTCGGGACTTGCAATCAATTCTTGCATGAAGTCTATGTCAGCTTCACTCATAGGCTGTAAAACAAGCCTCTCTGTCTTTATCAAGTATTTCATATATTAATCAACCCTCCATAATTTTTTTGATTTCATTGCAACCGACCTCCTTTCATTCTGCATCCTTCATTTCATCGGCGGATTTATACCAAACAACGTGGCGCATACGGTTAATTGCCGCTAACACTTCAAACTGTCGTGGTATATCCATAAAGCGGTGCATAGTGGTGAAAAATCCTGTATCCACTAAATTTAAGCCTTGCGATTCAATTTGTGCATACAATTTTTGGACGGTCGCAATTATATCAACATTTTGTTTATTTGACATTCCCTTCGGGCTTAACCCCCGCATAGCCAACGCCATTGCTTCTAAATCATCTAAGCCTTCATTGCCCTTTGCCAGATGTCGAAGGATAAATGCCAAAGCATTCACTTGGGGTTCTGTTGCAATATCGTGCAGGCTACGTATATCTATGCGCTCGTCACCGATAATGATAAATCCTGTGTCCGATACGGATAACCGTTCCCTACTTGTACCTTCCGGGTATGCCGTGAAAATTTTTGTGATAGTGCGGTTATTATCCCATCTCTTGTGTAATGGCGGAAGAATGTGTTTAGGGGCGAATGTTTTGGCATGAGCGGTTACTTCGCTCATAACAAATTCGTCCATCATAAACACATGGTCTGCAACCGCCAAATACTCGCCGCTCCCACCAATAACGAGGATAGTAGAGATACCCATTTCGGCAAGTTCGTTTACCCGGTCGGTAAATGGTGTTATGGGTTCTTTTTCAATGAGTTGCTTCATCACAGCATCCCGAATCATGAAATTAGTGGCAGAACGGTCTTCATCAATAAGCAGAAGTTTTGTACCCAAAGAAACAGCTTCCATAATGTTTGCCCCTTGGGATGTCGAGCCGGATGCGTGTGTAGTAGAAAAAACATCCGGGTTGCCACCGGGAATCCATTTTATGAAAGGCGAGATATTTACATTGGAAACTGCCCGACCATCTTCGGCGGTGATGGTGACTGCGGTATTATCGGTGATACATAATTCGCGTCCATCGCCTTTTACATGGTCATATATTCCGGCAGATATAGCGTTAAGCACCGTTGATTTGCCGGAGTATCCACCGCCTGTAATTACAGTAACACCGCGCTTTATTCCCATACCTTTTATGCCAGCAATTTCGATTTCATGGTTTGTGGGGCTTTGGAATGGAATAGCGGCTTGTGCTGGTTTATCGCTCCCGCGCTCTCGTGCCAATATACTGCCGTTTGCGATGAAGGCGCAATAACCATCATCACGCAAAAAGGTACGGATTGCTTGCTGTGTCTGGGTAAGTTTAATTACATCACCTAAACCGTCTTTGTTGAACTCTCGAACAAAACGCTCTGTTGAATCCGGCAGTTGTTTCGTCAACATGGTTTTTGCCCTGTCCAGTTTTAAGTATGGCAGTTGGATTTCCATGCGTATACAAAGACACATTATGTCCGGGGGCGGGTCTGTATATCTGCAAAAGTAAATTGTGATTCCTTTTCCTTCCTTGTAATCCTTAGCAGGGATTGACGAAAAGTACGCTGCGTTACGTAACATCACTTTACTACCCGGCTCAAGCAAGATAAACTTGCCGTTATCCTTGTCAGGTCGAGTTCGGTTTGCATAACCAGCGTTTATCGCATCAAAATATGGTTTAATCTTTCTGAGGCAATAATCAGCAACCGCTGGCGTGAAATCAGTTATTCCAAGCATTTCCACAGGGATAGCGATTGTAACGGTGGGGCGGTCTAAGGCTTGCTTGTTTGTGCGGTCTAAAGTATAGGCAATGTCATTATGCCAAAATGTCGGCTCTCTACGAATGCCCGGTCGCTCTCCCTCCCCGTCGATATCACCGTTTGGCTTGACATATACTACCATACATTCCCCATCGTAAATTTCTTTTTGTACTGGCTTTCCTTCCACAATATCGCTATACCGATATGTGGTTGTCTTGTTGTCCGTGATACGGTCAAGATAGAGACGCAATCTTTTTAACAATGGCTTTACCTCCGAGTTTTCGGAAGGTGGTGCAAAATAAAAACGCCGCTGATAAAACCAGCGGCGCAAAAAGACTTAGAGAAAATATCTAAATCAGAGCGGACAAAATGGTTTTATCGTTCATGTTTAATATTGGCTTTTTCATTTTGTCCGACCTCCTAAAATTTATTTTAATAAACTTAGAATAACATAACGAACTGGGCATAGTCAAGATAAAAAATGATTATAACGTTACTTTTTGTACGGTGTAAATTCTCAAAGTAAATGCAACAGTGGCGTGTGTGGTGGCGTTTAGTGTGAGAAGGAAAAGTTGGTAGCATTAAGTTTGAGAAATTTACTGAGACGAAAGGACGAGGAAAATGCCAGACTTATGATTATGAAATGGAGTATCTAAATTGGTACGATTTTGACACCAATGACGTCTTCGATGAATACACGGGGCTAAACGTAGAAATTTTAGAAGACCCTGAACTTTTGGAATGGTTTATGTACAGTCGCAAAATAATGCGCTTGCAATATGATGCTATTGAAGCGTATAATTTATTAATGGGCGAGTTTATATGTACGGAAAATGGTTGGCTGGAATTTGTCTACAGCGACGACTATGCAGGCGCGTTTATTGACGATAACCACAACCTTATAGTACAACTAACCAACATGGACTGTAGTACAATGGAAGTGTATAATATATTAGTAGAGTACAGTGATGTTGTACAATTTGTAGAAGTTGCTCATTCTTTAAACGAGCTAAATGACTTTGGTCACTTTTTTGTAGAGGTATTAGAAGAAAGCGACTTGCAAATAACCTCTTTCGGGATTGATGTTAAAAACAATTCGTTTAGCATATCGTTGTATTATGCAGACCCCGAAAGTGCAGCATTTGTGGACAGCTTTAGTATAATGGCCAGGGCTTTGCCCGTTCCTATCTCTATAAACCTGGGTGTGCATATGGAGTCCCGTGCATTGGAAGGTGGGTCTGGTATAGGGATTTCCCAAATGGGATCAGGGTTTTCTGTAGGAGCGACGGGGCGTAGTCCGATGGGAAATGCACTAGTAACCACGGGGCATTTTGAACATATAAGCCATAACCGGGCTGTATTTAGGGGTACCACACAAATAGGAACTGTAATGTCATTTAGGGCAGGTAATACTGGCGGAGGAAATCCAGGAACTGTTAATGGCGACTGGTCAATAATAAGCTTAAATGCGACTGGATCTACAATGATGACCAATAGATTGCGTACAGGTGAATTCCTTGGGCCAGTATCGGATCCTAGAATATCTCCCCCAGGAACTTTTGTTGCAGGAACAGGAATGATGACTTTGTCATGGGGCGGTAGGATTTATCGCACCAATCAACATTTTCCCACACAAAGCCATGGAACGATAACAGGTGTAACAATTGTCGATTACACTGGTTCAAATAACAGTTCTGTGCGTGGTGACAGCGGAGGAACCATTGTAAGTGGCTCCACTACCGGCGGAGGGCTTGTATTCCAAGGTGTGCTTGTAGGCGGTAGACAACACCCTGTGACTAGACAGCCGCAATGGATCTTTACTCCATACCACTGGTTTGCCCATTTGTTTGCACCACGTTAGTTAATAGACTTCCTCAGAAACTCATTCGAGCGTGCGGAAATACCCCTGATTCCGAGGAAGTCTAATATATCAGGCGGTGAAGTCGTATGTTTAAAAAGTCTAAATCAAAATATCTAATCTTGCTACTGTATATTGGTATGTGCACACTTATGTTAAACGCTTGCACTACAAGGCCAGCATACGACAACAAAGCTAAAGAAACAGGCGAAGAATGCAACCCCATATATGACAATTCGCCAGCATGGCCTTTGTTGGAGCCGCTTGATAAGGCGTTTACTCCAAATGTTCATATGAATTTCATAAGCCGTGAGCAAGAATATTTTCATGAGCGTACAGAGAATATTATAGATGGCTTTTTATTTGTCGATGAGCATAGTTGGGCTATGGATGCTATACACTACGAAATTATAAATACATCTGACTATTTTTATGCTTTTGGCCAACTTGAGCAAGTAGCAAAGCTGGTTGACGACGAATGGTTTCTTCTGTTCGATCATCCTTTTCTCGTTTTAAGATGGTTGCATTTTATACCTCAAAACGATAGTATAAAGTGGAATGTGGGTACATCAGCCCTATTTCCACACGATTATGTGTTTAGCGGCGGATTCTACAAACTAATAAAACCAATGGATCGCGAAGGTTGCCGCGATTACCCCTTGTGGGCATATCTTCTCGTGCAACTAGACTAAATGCCAACCCCCGTCATTCCGTGTAGAGGACAGCAAGTGTTTCCTGTCCTCACAACACGGAATGACGTTTTATGTAGGTCACATGGCTTGCAGGCCATTTGTCGTGGGATGGTAAAAACCCACGCTAACTTTTTGTGGCGCATGACCCACTGAGTGGCTTTAGAGCAGAAAATAAATTACTTAACGAGAATTGAGAATGGAATTGGTATGTTTGCAACAAAAAAGGTCAAGACACAAACCAAATGCCTTGACCTTTTTGATTATAACGTTACTTTCTTGCCTGATTTGGCAGATTCGTATATGCCATTTATCAGCCGTTGGGTGCGTAAGCCTTGCTCCCCATCTATTGCCAAGGGCTTGCCTGTTTCCAGAGATAAATAAAAATCTTGAATTTGCTTTACATGGGAAACACCCCAATAGCTTTTCATGCTAAGTTGCTGCTGGATTTCTCTATCCGGCCCGGCAGTCTTTTTTTTACCATCATGGAATGATATTTCGGCATCTTCGCCAAATAATGATGCTTTACCATGTTCGCAAATAATCTCTATACTTGCCGGTGCATCATAGGGGTGATAGGTGTTTACGAAAAATGAGATGGGGATTTTATCGTATGTAATTACCCCTTCAGCAACATCTTCTACGTCTATAGACGGGTGCGCCCTGTTTGCAATAGACGCATCTACATACGTTGGGTTTCCCAAAAAATAGTTCATCATATCAAAGCTGTGTATGGATTGGTTGATTAACACGCCACCGCCTTCTGTCTCCCATTTTCCGCGCCAGTCGCTAAGGGCATAGTAGTCGCCACTTCGGTGCCAAGTCACACGTATCCAGCCGCCCTTTACTGCACCAAGTTCACCACTTGTTAATGTTTCCTTTATAAGCTGCGCCCCCAGGCTGTACCGATTTTGAAAAATTACGCCTAAATAGACGCCATTTTCCTTTGCGGCAGATATCATCTTTTCCGCATCTTCGATGGTAGTTGCCATAGGTTTTTCTGTAAGAACATGAAAACCCTTTGACAACGCCGCTATTGCCACAGGTGCATGTAAAAAATGGGGCAGACAAATATGCAAAACATCAAACCCGCCCGCATTCAACATTTCTGTATAGCATGTATAAGATACTGCATTAAGTTCTTTTGCGGCTGTATTAACTACCTCCGTATTTTTATCACATATAGCGGTGATTGGTATTTCTAAAGATATTAACGATTTTGTATGCATGGGAGAAACACCCCCAAGCCCTACTACCGCTGCTCTTAATTTTCTCATCTACCATGCTCCTTCAAACACTTCACAATATCTGTTCCGGCTTCTGCACCTTCGTATACTGCTTTGGCAATCTGCTTTAAGCCGCCTGTACAATCCCCTGCCGCCCAAAGGTTTACAACAGTAGTGCGCAACTGTTCGTCCACAGATATTGCATTATTATATATAACTGCTCCTACTTTTCTTGCAAGTTCTGTACCGCCGGCTACTCCAATGGCAACAAACAAGCCACTAATAGTAAGCTGTTCCCCGCCGTCAAGAACCACACCTTTTAGTGTTGCTCCCATTATACCAGTTTGTCCGTAAATTTCCTTTATTTTTTCTATTTTTAAAATGACATTTTCAGGAAATTCAACTAATGGCTTTTTCCCGTTGGTCAGTACCGTTACAGATTTTGCAATAGGCAGCAAATCTTCTACTTCATGTAACGCATAGGCACTATTGCCTATAACAGCAACATCCTTTCCGCGATGAAAAAAGCCATCACAAATGGCACAGTAACTTACTCCCCTACCCTCTAATGCCGTAAGCCCTTTTATCCTTGGGGTAGTACGGCTTGCACCTGTGGCAATCAAAACAGCCCGGGCTGTATAGGAAGAACTTGCAGTATCAACTGTGATTGTTTCATCATCATTCTTGATAATACCCACAGCTTCTTCGTTTATTATAGTTGCACCAACGCCCCTTGCCTGCTCTAGCCCGATATCCACCAACTCTTTGCCGCCAATTTTCAAATGTCCGTAGAAATTTTCTACACTTGCGGCTTTAGTTAGCGCACCATAGTCTTTATGCAATATCGTAGTTTTAAGCCCCGCCCGGGCTGTATATAGTGCAGCGGTTACCCCTGCCGGGCCGCCCCCAATTATTATTACATCTGTCATAAAAACCTCCATACAAAAAATCGAATATCTACGATTTCGTTTATTGACTCACTGTAGTATAATATACCCAAAGACACAAAAATAAAAGCACTGCGAATGAAAGGAAACAAAAAATGAAATTAGGCATTGTAGGCTTACCAAATTCAGGAAAAACAACCCTGTACAACGCAATCATGCAAACAGAAATGGAAACATCCAACTATCCTTTTACCACCACCACGCCAAATATCGGGCGCGCCCTTGTACCCGACAAGAGGTTGGACAAGCTTAACGAGATGTACAAGTCCAAAGCTGTAACACCTGCAACTGTGGAAATGGTTGATATTGCTGGCCTTGCAAAGGGCGCAAGCCACGGCGAAGGCATGGGTAACCAATTCCTAGCACATATCCGCGAAGTTGACGCAATTGTCCATGTTGTAAGGTGCTTTATAGATGACAATGTAATTCATATATATGACAGTGTTGACCCGGTACGTGACATAGAGACTGTAGATTTAGAACTGGTTTTTGCAGATTTAGAAATGGTAGAACGCAGACTTACAAAAGTACAAAAAACCGCCCGCACAGATAAGTCATTTCAGCGGGAGGCAGATATTCTGGCAGCAATAAAAGAAACCCTTGAAAACGGCAAAGCTGCCCGTTCTTTAACCTGGGAAGACCCGGATGATTTAAAACTAGTAGATAGCTTCACATTAATAACTCAAAAACCCGTATTATATGCCGCCAATGTATCAGACGATGAGTTGGGCGAAATAGTTCCGGGTTCGCCATTGGATGCCCTAAAACAATACGCAGAAATAGAAGGCGCCAGCTTTTATGTATCCTGTGCAAAAATGGAAGCGGAAATTGCCATGCTTGACCCAGAAGAAAAGGAAATGTTCTTAGAGGATTTGGGCCTAAAAGAATCTGGTCTTGACCGCTTAATTAAAGCCGGATATGAAATGCTTGGGCTTATTAGTTTCCTTACTGCCGGGGAAAAAGAAGTGCGGGCATGGACAGTACGTAAAAATACAAAAGCTCCCCAAGCTGCAGGCAAAATCCATAGCGACTTGGAACGCGGGTTTATACGTGCGGAGGTTGTTGCATACACAGACCTAATGGAATGCGGAAGCTATAACGCCGCAAAGGAAAAAGGCCTTGTACGGGTAGAAGGCAAGGAATATGTTGTGCAAGATGGGGATGTTATGCTAATTCGGTTTAATGTGTAGTAGTTGAAAATGGCATAAAATAAAGGCTTTTGCTGTGTTTGCAAGAGCCTTTTACGTGCCGCATATATACCTACCTTATACCTACTCGATAATGGGAATATATACCATGCAAGTGATTATGATGTGCTACGAGAAACTTAAAAACTACCTGTTGTTTCTTCTCCCATATCAACCCACAAATTATAGCGTTTGGTAGTGAATTTCAGAACACAATAATTGGGGTCATCCTTACCGCCATTAGGGAAATGTTCTTCTAAACCGTCATACCATGTTTCATTTTTCGCTTGTGCGTCGGTTATTACTTCAATATCTCCAACAAGGGTTATATTGTAATATTCTCCACCCTCATAGTCGTCATCAAATATACATACAGATGCACGGCTACTTTTCTTTGCTCGTTTCACTTTGTTTGAATCAAGAGAGCCTGCAAATGTAATTTGACGGATTCCATCAGCCTTAGAAATAGAAAGAGTAGACGTAGTGGGGTATCCTTCGTGGTCTAACAACGACAAAGTAACACCTACGCCCATATTTACCTCCGCTGTCTTGCTTTTGATGATTCCCTCTGCTTTTTTGATTGCGTTATTATTCATGTTCAATCCATCCTTTAGTTTTATTTTATGATGTTGCCTTGCAATGCACCTAACCTTCAAGTGCCATGTTTTCTACTATGCTTTCGGGAATTTCGATACCTGTTGCATAACAAAACGCAATAATTTGACCGATGTGCATTTGCTCATGCCCTGTCATCATCGCAATAATTTGATGCACGTTCTGTTGCTCACCATAGTAGTCCATTATTTCTGTGCCGCTCAAGGATTTGAGGACTTTTTCAAACTGGATATCAAGCTCAACCCTCCGCTGAAAAAATCTAATGCTACAAAAATAATATATGCGTTCATTCGCTATAACTCAAATCTTATTTTGTGAACATTGTTATTTTTTTACTCAAAAATGTTGATTACCTCGTAAAACCCTTGAAATACAAGCATTTTCACAGGAATTTTAACTGAATTTACTACTGATTTACTACTACAGAAAGAACTTTGATATGCTCTTAAAATTCTTGTGAGTAAATCATGCAAACACAGCAATATTCTATGAGCGAGATGCAAAACAAAAGCATCTCGTTTTTATATCCTTTTAATTATAGCACAACCCAAAGAAAACTTACACAATAAAAACACATATCGCATGAGTAGAATACCAATTAGGACAAATAGATGGAGGTAAATTATGACCGCCTTTACTCTCAAAACAATAGCCATCGTTTCAATGCTAATAGACCATATAGCAGTAGTATTCCCAATATCTACGCTCTAAACGCAACCCACAATTTAGGCAAGAGAACGAAAAAGCCATTGCAACCGTGGAGGAGGCAAAGGCTTATTTTGATTCGTTGGGGTTTGATAAGTTGCCGACCATTAAGGAATTACGTGAGGAATATTCCGCACTCGCTCAAGAAAAACACAACTTCCAGCAAGCCAAAAACGAAATGAAGCAGTACGTTTTTGATTTACAATCTGCCAAGAGGAACGCCGAAATGCTGTTAGGCATTGATGGCGAACCAGCCGCCGAGCAGTCATAGGCGAAAGGGCAGATTGATGAACACCAGTTTTGAGATTGCAACTGGTCATTTTTTAATTGGCTTTCAAGCAACTTACACATCAGTTGCTAGCATGTACAATCAGACTTTGCACAAAGTAATCTTCTGAAAAATACGAATTAAGCAAAACAGCATCATATTTGTTAATGATGTTTCGGACACCAACAAGGCCCTTACCCCTGTCTTTACCCTTTGTAGATGCACCGGGTCTTATTCCTTTTTCCTTTATCTCTTGTCGGACTGTATTCTTTATCACATATGAAATCATTTCATCATTTCGGGATATTCGGACAAAGATTCGACCGTCAGGAATTTCTACACACTCCTCAATGGCATTATCAAACAATATCCCTAAGATACGAACAAGGTCAATGAACTCAATTGAAAATCTGCCGCCCCTTTCAAAATTAGGCACTTGGGCAGAAATATCTAAGTCAATGTCAACATCGCGCTCAACGGCTTGAGATATTTTATAGAATATAAAGGCTTTTAACTGCTCATTATCAAGCCTTGCCAATTTACCGAGCAAATCATTTTTAGTAATTTCGTCAACGGCAAAGGGGCTTATTTTTTTACTGTAAAACTCTTGCATTTCCTTGTCACCGCTGCGCTCAACAAAATTCCCCATTGTCAGAAAAATATTTTTAACATCGTGCTTGATATTTTTTATATCATTCATGCTCTTTTCCAAACTGGATGAATAGGCAGCAAGGCTTTGGTTCTCGACTGCTGAAACCTTCAAATTGTCTTTTAACCAAGTTATCCTAAAAATCATGATAATGAATGAAAGTTGCAAAATCATAAAAAACATTAGAATCAAATTGGCGAGTTCTAAAATTGGATATTGTCGAGTCATAACCCATCCATAAGCAGGGTCATGCGTTATGTGTATCTCTCCAAAAAAGTAGTAAGTCAAACCCATTAACAATAAAATCACAATGGAGTTTATTATTATAAATCGCTCGATAAGCGGATAAGTTTTACCCATGCGATTTATGTTGTCAAAATGTTTTTTAAGCAGTCGCATAACAAAGAATATTAGCAAAGCACTAAGACCGCATACAAAAGACACGGTTATTCCCCATACAAATAACGCTCCAAACATGGTTTCCTGTGTTTGCCCTAAGTGAACTACATATCTCCAAAATAAAAAGTGTGCTACATACCCACTGATAAAAACTAGAATGGATGTAAACCAGCAGTAGAACAAATTTCCTTTTAATTGCCCAAGCCTCACTCTGTATATTATCAAAATAGTAATCAATGTTATTAGTGCGGGCAATGCCATGCCAAGCCTGCTGGCAATGTGTGTTACGGAACTTGCAATCCCTACAAACCTTGATAGAAATGCAAAACACGAAAACAAGATAGCGTAGTCCAAAATACGAAGTTTAACAAAATTAAGAATGAATACAGTCGCTGTCATTACAAATGCAATCGCTAAACGTAACATAGTTATGCTACCGGGGGTAAACCAATGAATCGTAGGTACAATAGTGACACTAAAGGCAAGTATCGTAGCTATGACTTCAACCGCCTTATGCGGCCACTTTTTTGCGATAATGCCAAGAGCAAACAAAAATGAAAGCACTATCAACGGCGAAAAATCGCTTCTGTATATGACACGGAGTAACACTTCCCACCATGAGGGGGAATGGCTGACCCTAACATACGCTCTTGTGGCTTCAGTCATAAGGTAATTATCGTATAGTGCCATATACCTCATACTTTTTTCACCCCACATCTCTTCATAACTTCACTTCTTAGCCTAAAAGAGCAACCTGCTTGTTCCCCTCCTGCAAAATTAACCACCCCGTCCGAAACAGAAACTACATAATTTTTATTGATAATCACCGAGCGATGGCTTTTCATAAAATCATTGCCTAGTTTTTGCAGGACATTTTCTATGGTGTCGCGCACCGACACATCCGAACCATCTACGGTATGGTAACGTACAAAATGTGACACTGCCTTATCGGTATCTACATACAATATTTGCGAAATTGGCAAGGACAGGTATTCATCAATGCCAATTAAAAGGTTTACGGCAGGTTCATTTATTTGGACATCACTCTG
>Ga0123355_10015896_pt1 | contig 11841 bp, 12 predicted proteins | sample TergutEmb28metaG_3_FD_89872 | JGI IMG/M metagenome (GOLD analysis project Ga0123355, IMG submission 89872) | Embiratermes neotenicus P1 segment gut microbial communities from Petit-Saut dam, French Guiana - Emb289 P1 | ecosystem: Host-associated > Arthropoda: Insects > Digestive system > Gut ... | reverse complement strand
TAGATTCACAAGCCGAGTTATATTTATTCGGTTCTATTGTTAGAAATGAAAACAGCCCAACAAGCGACATTGATATAGCTGTTGTGTCAAAGGCGTTTACCAATGATGTTTGCAAAAACTACGCCCGTGTAAACTTGCTGGCGTTCCGTGTTGATAAAAAAATAGATGCCCAAGCAATAATATATGAAGATTGGATTGACCAAACACCTTTTACCGCTAACGTCCAAAGGCAGGGAGTATTGGTTGTATAATGTTGACGAGAAAACAGCATGTTGATTATTGGCTTCACGGCGCATTAGAAAACATAAAAGATATGCGCGTAGCAATCAAAAGCAAGCGCAGGGCGATGGCGATGTTTTGCGGGCATTTGGCCATAGAGAAGATGCTTAAGGGACTTTGTGCGGTACGGGATTTTGAAGTGTGGCGCGACCACAAATTGCTTAATCTTGCTGACAATGCAGGTCTAACAGATTTATTGACGGACGAACAACTAGAAGAGCTTGCCATTATTACGGGCTTCAATATTGAAGCAAGATATGACGATACCAAAAAGCGTTTTCACGACACTTGCACATGCCGAGTGGTCGAAGAAAATTATAACTTGGCACAGGTATCTCAAGTCGATAATTATGCAAGAACGTGCGGCATTACCAAACAACGAACCCGACAAGCAGAAGCTAATAAAATAGATTTAACAGGCTTATTTCTCAAGTTCCTTGATAACAGTCAAATTGAAAGGAATACTTTATGTTTAACGGTTTTACAAGCAAGACAATTGATTTTATGCATAATCTCCGCCTTAACAACGAAAAGGCATGGTTCGAGGCAAACAAGGAAAGCTTCCTCCGGGATTTGCAGGCTCCTATGAAGGAGCTTGCACGGGATGTATTCGAAAAGATGTCTGCAGACTATACCAAGCATGGGTTTGCCCACAAGGTTTCGCGCATTTATAAAGACGCGCGACGTGTGCGTGATGGCGAGCCATATAGATACAACATGTGGTTTTCTATCGAAAAGCCAAGCGAAGAATGGACCGCTACCCCAGTGTTTTGGTTTGAGATTTTCCCGGAAAAATGGCGGTATGGCCTAGGGTATTATCAGGCAAAGGCTAATACGATGGCAAAGTTTAGGGCGCGCATTGACCGTAATACATCGGCATTCGAAAAGCTCATTACCCCGCTCACAAAGCAAAATGAGTTTGCGTTGGAAGGGGATGAGTACAAGCGCGCAAAAACAGCCCCATCCCCCATAACACAAGATTGGTATAACAAAAAATCATTAATCCTCGTACATCAGCAAGAAAACGGCGAGGAACTTTTCTCCTCCAAGTTAGTAGAGCGCCTCACAAGTGGCTACAAATTTTTGATGCCGTTTTATGATTATTTTATAACTTTAGACTCTGACCCTGATTTGTAGTGAATTAATTCGAAATCCGCCCAGCCTGTCGCCAAAATTGCTCAGTAGTTTTGCTACGCAAAACCGCCCCTTCGGGTCGCCGGACTTCTTTCCGGTACATGTTGAAGCGTTCGCAATTTCGGCTCGGGCTGGACGGTTTCTTATTTAATTCACTATAATTTCAGACTCGTATCCACTAAGCCATCGCTAAAGCTTTTTTCGTGGGAAATAATAATAACACTACCGCCGTACTCCATTAATGCCTTGCGCAAGACGTTCTTTGCGGTTACGTCTAAGTGGTTTGTGGGTTCGTCCAGCACCAGCAAATTGTGCGGTATTAATGATAAGTGGCAAATCCGTACCTTTGCTTGCTCACCGCCAGATAAAGTCGTAAGGCGCTGCAGGGTATGCTTTCCGCCAATGCCTGCCTGCGCGAGGGCCGCGTATATTTCCTTTTTAGTCATATGAGGAAACAGCGATGCGATGTAGCTGTATGGTGTGTCTTCACCCCAGGCGTATTCCTGCTGGAAGTATCCAACCAATGCTTTGTCATGGATATATGACTCTCCGGACAGGGCCTGTATTTCCTTAAGAAGTGTCTTTACCAGCGTGGTTTTGCCTATACCATTAAACCCTGTAATAGCCATTTTTGAACCCCATCCAAGCTTAAAGCTAATAGACGGCAAAAGGGGATAATCATAACCGATTACTAAGTCTTTTGCCTCAAGTACATATTCACTGCCCGTTGGCGCACTCTTAAATTTGAAATTAGGCCTTATGTTTTCTTGTGGGGGCGCAAGCCTTTCTACCCTGTCTAGCATTTTTTGACGGCTTTTTGCCATATTCGCTGTTGACGCGCGTGCTTTGTTACGTGAAATATAGTCCTGTGTTTTTGCTATCCACTTCTGTTGGGACATATAATTCTTGATGTATTGCTGGCGGCGCAGGTCTTTGCTGCCAAGGTACGCGGACATGTTGCCCTTGTACTTCACAACCGACTGAAATTCAATTTCAAGGACACAGTTAGTTATCGCATCCAAGAAATCGAAATGATGGCTCACGACAATGAAAGAACCGGTAAAATCCTGTAAAAACTGCGTTAGCCATTCGATATGTGACTTATCCAAGAAGTTTGTCGGCTCGTCCATTATTAGCACATCTGGCTCCTCTAGCAGTAATTTAGCCAAAATAACCTTTGCCCTCTGGCCGCCACTTAGCTTGGATACTTCTGTGTCCATGCCAAGCTGGGTTACACCAAGGCCTGCAGCTACGCGGTCTATATGGCTATCCAGCTCATAGAATCCGCTTGCGAGGAGTTTCTCCAGGCATGCTGCCGATAGTTCTATTTGCTTTTTATCCGGGGAATGAGCTAGCCCATCGTTAATGGTGTTGTACTTGGCTTCGATGGCGTAAAGCTCCGCGTAAGCCGTCTGCAGGTACTCCCTCACCGTAAGCCCATGGTCGAGCTCGCGGTACTGATCCAGGTACCCGATAGACATTTTGGGGCGCCAGGCCACCTCACCTACTTCATGGATTATTTCCCCTGTAAGAATCCTTAACATTGTACTTTTACCGGAACCATTAAGCCCAACCAGTCCCATTTTTTCGCCGTCGAATAGGTCAAAGTTGATGCCTTGCAAAAGGGTGTTGTCGCCATAAGAATGGGTCATGTTTGTAACTTTTAGTAAACTCATAAAATCTCCTCTTTTTTTATCATACTAGTACCGATTCCAATTAAAATCCTATCTGCCTATCGCGGCAAAACCGCTTGAAACGCTTACTCCACGTTTCAAGCCGCCGCTCTGTCAGACAGGTTTTAATTTGGAATCGGTATAGCTTGTTGCTTGTTTCCATCTAGTGGCAGGGCGACCCATGGCGTATTAAAGCAAATTAAAAAGGCCATGAGCAAAACGCTCACAGCCTAAAAGATTTCTAATACATATGCCGGCGCAATAGCAAACTAAGCCAGTCACGGAAACACCGCGACTAACATGCTACTTCAACCGGCGAAACCTATATTATGCTCTGTACAACGTTCCGCCTTTGATGGACTGTACAGAGCAAAACCGAGGCATAGGTACATGATTTACTCCTAAAACTAAAATTATAGCGGTTACTATACAGGGTTTTTGTGGGGACGTCAAGTTTTTACAAGTCAACCTGCCGTTTCTCCCTACCACTATCATACAACCCAAAAATCAAGCGCATTGTCTCTAAAGCATCATGCCCATCCAAAAACGGGCGCTCACCTTTGACAAGACTTTCGTAGAAAGCTTCAATTTGTTTGATATGGCTTACTCCCCAATAGCCTTTTACATCGCCGTATGGGAAAACCTCGCCAGGCTCCTTATCTGCGATATATTTGCGGCCATCCTTCATTGTGATAGTGCAGGTATCGGCCTTAATGTTAATATTGCCGTTTTCGCAGTGGAGCTCTAATTCAACGTCTGAATCCTCGGAGTAATAATTGATGGTGTAAAACGAGGCTAGTACGCCATTGTCAAACTTAATAATACCGTCAGCTACATCTTCTACCTCTATGATTTTATGGGTACGGTTTGTGTAATGGCAGTTTACATACTCTACTTTTGCGTCCATCAGCCAGCGCAATAGGTCAAAGGTATGGATAGCCTGGTCTATCATGACTCCGCCGCCTTCTTTGTCCCATGTGCCCTTCCAATCGCTTTTTGAGTAGTATTCGTCTGTGCGCATCCATGTTACGTTTAACTTTGCGCCCTTGACGGCTCCAAGTACACCACTGTCTAGCTTCTCTTTCGCTAATATCGAACCGGGGTTGTACCTGTTTTGAAAAATAACGCCCAATGTCTTGCCTGTTTTGTCGGCGGTTTTTACCATTGCTTCGCTGTCCGCGAAATTGGTGGACATTGGTTTTTCGGTTAGGACATGGCAACCTTTTTCTAGCGCATAGATTGTCATAGGCGGGTGCAGATAATGGGGGGTGCAGATATGCACTACATCCAGCTTTTCTTTATCGATCATCTCTTTATAATCGGTGTAATAATTGCAGCCAAACTCTTTGCTTTTGGCAATAGCACGTTCTTCCTTGTTGTCACATACCGCGACAAGCTCGCAACAATCGAGCGCGTGGGCGGGGTATAGGTGCATAGGGGACACATTGCCGAGCCCGATAACTCCTACTCTAAACTTCATAATATATTACCTCCTTTAAGTTGGGGCTCTGCCCCATGCCCCGCCGCGGGAGAAATCCTCGCTACGCTGCGGGGCCGTGCTATTTGCACGGTTTAATTAACTCACAAGCCTACAGCAGCTGTTGCCCATTAACAACCAAGGCAAAGCGCAATTTTAAATTATCAGCAGCCTTACGACAAAGAGACATACGGGACAAGAAAATCTCGAAATAATCCATAACGGCGCATTGGGTAGTGTCTATTGTCATATCCAAAGTGATTATTTTTTTATCATCAGATATAGTCAGGGAAGACTGCTTTACAGCGTAATTGACACGGTCATGGATATCAAAAGTTGTTGGGTCTTGATTTCTTACGCGGCTATATCTTACATCGCATTTATCGGCCAAGACAACAGCTGCGCATATGGGATTTACTGGGCGCGACGTGTTTTCGTCATGGTTGCCTATTGCTGTGATAATGGTAGCAGTATCTTCTGGGTCGGATCCCATATCTTCTAGTAAGCGGAATGCTAATAGCGCACCGCTTTGGGCGTGCTCGGTACGGTTAACAACATTGCCTATATCATGTAAATACCCTGCAATCCAGGCAAGCTCTGCCTCACGCACGGGGTAGCCCATGGTAGCCAGGATATCTTTTGCCTCGTTGGCTACTTTTGTCGAGTGAAAAAGCCCATGGTCTGTGTAGCCCAGTGCTCCTAGGGTCTCGTCAGCTTTCTTGATATAGGTTTTGATTTTTTCATTGTTTTTAATATCTGCAATTGTTATCATATGACACCTCTCTTTGAATTTAAGTGCTTGCGCCTAAATGTATTGATGATTTGGATGAAGGCGCTCCGGCCCAGTGTTTAAGCGGTTTATTAAATTTTACGGTCAGCCATTTCTTTAATTATATCCTTAGGTGTTAGCCCTTGAGTCAACATTAACACAAGCAGGTGATAACCCAAGTCCGCAATCTCGGCGGTAAGCTCTGCCTTGTTTGCGTTTTTTGCGGCGATTATTGTCTCTGCCGCTTCTTCGCCTATCTTCTTACATATTTTGTCTACGCCTTTTTCCAGCAAATAGTTGGTATAAGAACCCTCTTTAGGATTCAATTTGCGGTCAGTTATTACGGCGTAATCGTCTTCTATCGTGTTAAAGGCACCGGCCTCCTCGCCAAAACAGCTATAGCTACCTGTATGGCAAGCGCCGCCACCCAACTGCTCTACTTGTATCAGTAAAGTGTCATTATCGCAATCAAAAGCCATATGCTTTATTTTTTGCACATTTCCTGAAGTGGCGCCCTTATGCCACAATTCTTGCCGCGAGCGCGACCAGAAACAGGTCTCACCTTTTTTATGCATAAAGTCATAGCTTTCTTGGTTTACATAGGCCAGCATAAGTACGCGGCCTGTATAGTAATCCTGCACTATTGCGGGGATTAGCCCGCTTATTAATTCCGGAAGCACTTTATTAAGTCCACCCTTCCTTCGTAGTACGCCTTGCCTACTATTATGCCATAATATTTTGCGGCTTTTTCTATGTCTGCGTCGCTGGCAACGCCGCCAGATACTACTATGTTTATCTCGCGGATTTTTTCGTACATATCCCAGTTTGGGGAAGTTAGTGTACCGTCACGGGAAATATCCGTAACAACCAGATATTTGACGCCCATGGCCTTTAGGTCATCTATAAAACCTAAATAATTGACGGTACTGTCCTTTGTCCAGCCTCCCGTTGCTACAAACCCGGCCATAGGTACATGGGACGGCTCACTCTTAGCAGACTCTGTCTCTGGCGTGGCCCATGTTGTATCAGGCAAAAACCGCACATCTACTCCAACTACGATTTTTTCCGACCCATGTTTTTGTACCATTTCCCATACAAACTCCGGGTTAGAAACCGCAACCGTCCCCAAAATTACGCGGTCTACTTTTACATCGTCTAAGTACATGCTCACGATTTCGGCGTTTCGCACCCCACCGCCCAGCTGCATAGGGATACTAATACCCTCCCGTATACGCTTGATTGTTTCCAGATTAACGGTACTGCCAGCTTTTGCGCCGTCCAAGTCTACCACATGCAGATATTTTGCGCCCATTGTTTCAAAATCCTTGGCTACCTGCACAGGGTCATGACTATACACGGTTTTTTTATCGTAATCGCCTTTTAGCAGCCTTACAGCCTGCCCACCTTGCAAATCTATTGCCGGGATTATTAGCATCACAGCACCCCCTTGGTTGAAGAAACAGTATCACCGGTTTTTTGCACTGCCTGGCTTAATGCACAGCCCAGTGCCTTAAACATCGCCTCTATTATGTGATGGGTGTTGCTACCATATGAAAGATTAACATGCAATGTAATCCCGGCGTTGTACGCCAATGCGCGGAAAAATTCCTCTGTAAGTTCCGTTTCAAAGCCGCCTATTATCGGGGATGGCAAAACCGCGTTAAAGACTAAGAAACCCCGCCCTGAGATATCCAGCACTACATGCGCGAGACTTTCATCCATAGGTATCCAAGACGTGCCATAGCGTCTTATCCCAACCTTATCGCCCAAGGCTTCTACTATGGCCCGGCCAAGGCAGATGCCAACATCTTCTACGGTATGATGCCCGTCAACATGCAAATCGCCCTGGCAATCAACTTCCAAAGATAGTCCTGCCCTAAACGCGAACAACTCCAGCATATGGTCAAAAAAACCAATACCTGTGCTTATCTTACTTGGCCCAATCTTGTCTAATTCAAGCTTGACTTTTACATTGGTTTCATTTGTTTTGCGTTCGTATACTCCTGCACGCATTGTAAAAACGCCTCCATATCCGTGTCTGTCCCTATTGATACCCGTAAGCAGTTTTTCAGTCTTGGGGTGTCCCAATGTCTTGCTAATATTTTATTATTTTGAAGATAATGATATAAATCCTGCGCATCGGCGGTGATTACTAATATGAAATTTGTCTGTGAAGGCAGTACCCTGTAGCCCATTGCTTGCAAGCGGGCAATGGTTTTGTCACGGGTTATGACTATCCGCTTGACTGTTTCTTGCAAATATGACTTGTCCTGTATAGCGGCAATAGCGGCAGCTTGGGCCAGCATATCAAGTGGGTATGAATTAAACGCGTCCCTAACCCGCATTAACGCATCAATTAGTTGCGAGTGGCCAATGGCATAACCTACCCGCAGGCCTGCCAATGCGTGGGACTTAGAAAAGGTACGGACTACAAGTAGGTTTTGATAACTTTGCGATATCAACCCATATGCCTGCTCCACATTTGCGTAATCTATATATGCCTCATCAACCAGCACTACACCTTTTGGGTTTAGCTGAAGTATTTTTTCTATCTCAGATAGCCCTAAAGCCAGGCTGGTTGGGGCGTTGGGGTTTGCTATTATCACGCCGCTACCATTTTTGTAGTCATCGGGGTTTAAGGTGAAATCATCGCTTACGGGTAGCTGCTTTAGCCTTACATCATACATTTTGCCCCACACAGGGTAAAACCCGTACGAAATATCAGGCGTAAGCACATTATCCTTACCGCTGAAAAATGCTTGGAAAGCCAAAGCAAGCACCTCGTCAGAGCTGTTGCCGCAAAAGATATTTTCTGCGTTAACCCCTAATTCGTTGGCTATGGCCTCCCTTAACTTAGTGCTGTCGCCGTCCGGATATAAGCGTAATCCCGCTATATCAGCACTTTGTATAGCCTCTCGTACTTTAGAGGAAGGAGGATATGGGTTCTCATTGGTATTTAGCTTAACCCAGCCAGCTTCCCGGGGCTGCAGGCCCGCAACATAGGGTGTCAGCCCCTTTGCTTTCTCGCTTAGGAAGTCATTGGTAAAATCAATCATTCAAACCTAACCTTTACGGCGTTGGCGTGGGCATCAAATCCTTCAGCCATAGCAAATTTAACTACATCATCTTTTAACGAACTAAGAGCCTCGCGCGGGTAATAGCTATATGAACTATGCTTAACAAAGTCATAAACCCCTAGTGGCGAGTAAAATTTCGCGGTACCGCTTGTAGGCAGTACATGGTTTGGCCCGGACATATAGTCTCCAATTGGTTCCGGATTATTTTCGCCCAGGAAGATAGAGCCGGCGTTTTGTATTTTGGGTAGGTGCGAAAGAGGGTCTACAGTCAAAATCTCAAGATGCTCCGGCGCAATCGAGTTAGAGATAGCGAAGGCGTCATCCAAGCTTTCTACGCATACTGCCGCGCCATAGTCCTCCAAGGATTTTACTATAATTTCTTTGCGGCTTAGATAAGTTAACTGGCGCTCTATCTCCGCTTCGGTTTCCGCAATTAGCTTCTCGCTGGTTGTTATGAGTATCGCGCTGGCCAGCTCGTCATGCTCTGCTTGGCTCATTAGGTCAGCCGCTACATATTTAGGGTTGGCTGTTTCGTCGGCTATTATCAAAATATCAGAGGGGCCGGCAACCATGTCTATGTCTACCTCGCCGTATACCATGCGCTTGGCGGTTGCTACATATATATTGCCGGGGCCTACGATTTTATCGGCCTTTGGGATAGTATCGGTGCCATAGGCCGCTGCCGCGATTGCGTGAGCACCGCCTATTTTGTAAATCTTGCGGCAACCTACTGTTTCAGCAGCCGCCAAAATCGCATCGGGCACCTTCCCGTCTGTTTTTACTGGGGTAAACATAATCATGTCTTTAACCCCAGCAAGTGACGCTGGGATTCCATTCATTAGTACAGACGAAGGATATGCGGCAGTCCCGCCCGGGACATATAGGGCAACACAAGCAAGTGGGCGCAATATCTGGCCCATTACTACCCCGTTTTCTTTATAAACACTCCATGATTTTTCGACCTGATTAACATGAAACGCCGATATGCGCTCCGCCGCCCGTTTTAATATCCGCATAAACTCCGGGCCTACATTTTGGACAGCAGCATCTATCTCCGCAGCTGTCACCAGCAAAGCATTACCAGTGTATCCGTCAAATTTTTGCGCGCATCGCCGCACCGCCGAGTCGCCGCCGGCTCTAACTTCCGCCAATATTTTGCGTACGCTGGCCGCTACTGTTTCGTCTACCTGTGCTTGCCGGTTTTTAATGAGTTTTAAATCACGATTTAACCGCATTTTGCAACACCTCTATCATATAAGCTACATTTACATCATATTTAAGGGCCGCTTTGCTAACTAGGATTTTGGTTTGAATTGTCATAGCTTCATCGTAGATTATTAGACCGTTTTCCACCAACGCGCTGCCGGTTTCTACTATATCGAATATGGCGTCCACACTGCCATGGGCTGGCATTAGCTCCGAAGAGCCTGATATGGTCACAATGTCTGCAAGCATCTTTCGGCTTGCGAAATATTTTGCCGCGATATTTGGATGCTGAGTGGCCACGGTCAGTATTTTCTCATCGCTTTTTTTGCATTTTTCGTAAAAGTCCTGGCCTTGGGGCGTCCCGGCCACGCAGAAGCGTGACTGACCGCATAGGGCCAAGTCCGGCAATATATCTGTTATAAAATTATCGCCGCGCATAGCCAAGCCGCCCACTACGCTCGAGAGTTCATACTCGCGATAGCAGTCAAAGGCCGTAATACCAAGCTCCGCCCAATTTCTGTCTACATATTGAGGTATGTCCGCGTTGCGCACCAGCAGGAAAGCCGCCTTACCACAATTACTGTCATGGTGCAGCTGCTTTTGATCCTTACTAATGATAGATCTTTCAAGTGTATCGGAAATATAGCCGGCCTTCTTAAACACCTCATAAGAACGTGCCAGAAGCCTATGGCCCTTTGGTAGTGCTATTATTATTTTACGCATTTGTCACCGGCCTTACAGGTATATTGTTTTCCGCCAAATATGCTTTTAACTCGCTAACACTGTAGTTTCGCTTCATCCGTGGGGAGTATAGCATACTGCTTATAATGGCGGCTTGGGTTTGAGTCTCGGTAAAAACCTCCAGCAGATGTTCCGGCACGCCAGCCCCGCCAGAGGCTATTAAAGGAACACGTACCGCTTCTTCTGCCATTTTCATTAAGGGGATATCGTAGCCTTGCAAAGTACCATCCTGATCTATGCTGTTAAGGCATATTTCCCCGGCACCCAAAGATTCACCTTTTTTGATCCATTCTATTGCGTCCATTCCTGTGGCCGTACGGGCACCGTCTATATATACCTCATAGCCACTGGGCGTACTGGCGCCACGTTTAATTTGTGTAGATAGCACAATACACTGGGAACCAAAGGCCTTGGCCCCATCTGCTATAATTTGCGGGTTACGCACCGCCATAGAATCTACACTAATTTTTTCGGCGCCTGCCTTTAGGGTCTCGTACATATCATTTAAATTTCTGATACCGCCCCCTACCGTAAAGGGGATGAAAACCTTACCGGCTACTTTCTTGACGGTTTCGATATCTATCGGACGTTTTTCGGCGCTGGCGGTTACGTCAAAAAAAATTAACTCATCTATTTGCGCCTTGTACATAGCCTGAGCCAGTTCCTCGGCGGGGGCTACATCAATATTATCCTGGAATTGTACCGCTTTTGTCACCCTGCCGTTTATTATGTCAAAGCAGGCTATCAATCTTTTTGTTAGCATTTATTTATCCCTTTCATTTTTATGAGGGTTTCGCCCTCAAACGCCCTCGCTCCGCCGGGCAAAGCCCGGCTACACCCCGTAGGCTTACGCCTGCGCGCCTCGCCCTGGCATAAGCGTGTCACACAATGTACTTATAAAACATTTTAATAGGTTAAGCCCGGCTTCACCGCTTTTTTCTGTATGAAATTGAGTTGCATATATATTACCACGCTGTACCGCGGCTACAAACTCGCCATTGTAATCTGAAACAGCCCATATATCGGACTTATCTGCCGGCTTAGCATGGTAGGAGTTTACAAAGTAGAAATAATCCGGCGCGTCATGTTCTTTGGGTACCAATGGCGTGTCTTTTACATATCGCACCAAGTTCCACCCCATTTGCGGTACCCTGGTTGTTTTTGTATCGTATTTTACTATTTTTCCGTTTAGCCATCCCAGCCCTGTTGCGCCATCTTCTTCGCTATGCTCGAACAATATTTGCATGCCCACGCAAATACCAAGGAACGGTATGTTTTTTTCATGTACGGCTTCCTCCAGCTTAGGCAGCAGTTCTAGCTCTTTTAATGAATCAATGGTTGCCTTAGCCGTACCAACGCCCGGTAAAATTATATGTGAAGCGTCGTTAAGATCTTTTGGAGTACGGGCAAACTCGGCGTTATAACCCAGATGCTTTACAGCGTGCATCACGCTTGGGGCATTGCCGGCTTTGTAGTCGATTATTC
>Ga0123355_10015895_pt1 | contig 11841 bp, 2 predicted proteins | sample TergutEmb28metaG_3_FD_89872 | JGI IMG/M metagenome (GOLD analysis project Ga0123355, IMG submission 89872) | Embiratermes neotenicus P1 segment gut microbial communities from Petit-Saut dam, French Guiana - Emb289 P1 | ecosystem: Host-associated > Arthropoda: Insects > Digestive system > Gut ... | reverse complement strand
CTGCTGCTGCTGCTGCTGCTACGACAACTACTGCTACTATTACTACCACCACCACTACACCACTATACCACTACTACCATTACCGTTACTACCACTACTACTACCACTATTACCACTAATACTATTACTACTGCCACCACTACTAATACTATTACTACTGGATTTTATTTACAGTGATTTTTTGTGTTTTAATAAGACAGTGAAAAAAATCCACGTGGATTGCTGTATGGTAGGGACAACAATATCACTTCGGCCCTTAAGAGCCTAGAGATTACTCAAGTGTCGCCTGATTTAGCTCTAAGAACTCTTCATTTTGCCCACCTAGTGTGTTTATATGTTACATATAATTGTAACCGTAAACAGCCGCAATCTTCGATTGATGCACTGTACAATATTAATGCGTTGGTCTTCCCAGTGCAAGCATATTGCGTTCTCTGCGTTACGAATTGAATCTTAATCTATTATGCCACTTGATTTAATCTTCGAATATTCTGGATTACAGTCTCATTCAGCGTTATCAACTAGGTCTTTCTGACCTCCTTTCAACGTTTAACTTAACGGTCTAATATTATACTTGTTTATTTTATCGATATCATTAAGTACAGTCGACTCGTTCATAGTATGTATTGGTTATTTTGTAGCACATCACATTACATTTCTTTCTGGACATATCAAAGTTTCGAGAGCTGAAACACTGGATTGATAGACTTGTGTTGAAACACAGGCGGTCCGACAGTTTACAGACAGTACGTGATACATAGGTGGATAAACAGACAGACAGCAGACACTACTCTCGAATGCTGAGTTATTCCTGTTAGTCAAACGCACATGGAATACCTTAGGAATGTGGGAAAGTATCGATAGACAGGGAGAAAGGAATTTTTTAGACATGTAATTCGCTGATTGGATTGATCAGAATTCATCTCTAGAAGCCAAAGTCTTGAATTTACTCAAGAAAGTTATCTCCCTTTATGTAACCTTAAGATTCGTTACCATATTCCCAAAGATCAGCGGCTGGTCTCTATCCTCAGCCAGAAGACGCCAACCCACACCTTCACATCCTATTTTTTCAAGATACATTATAATAGTAACTTCCTATCTGCGTCGAGGTCTCCCAGATTCTCTTTTCTCTTTAGGTCTCTCGAGTAAAATTTTCGATATTGGTCTGTTTCTCGTTTATTGTAAATAAATGCCAGAGTAGGCCGCAAATTTGGTAGAAGTTGAAGTACATATCGATTGTGAGATTAATGAGAAGCCACGCGTACCCTTTATATGACACAGCAGAGGCCAGGATTTAATAACCACATTTCGTGCCATCGCAGTGTATCTACCTCCGCAACATCAAAGAAATGCTTCACACGATTCTGGGATTGGATTAACAACTTTGCAAGGGTTGTGAGTTGACTTCCCTGGAATAACAATTGGGCAGGGATGCTGAAGCATGAACAAGGGGTAAAATGGGGTGGGAGGAAAATTTCGAGACGTGTCAGCTTGTGAAATCGGATTAAGGGAATGTGGGATGAGATACTGAGTGTTAGATGATGTAGACGAGCTCTTGAATTAAAAGAAGTCCTGTTGCAGTCCAAGTGAATGATACAGAGAAACGTACGCGCGTTTGTTATTTCTCGTCAACTGAATAACGTTCCTACTGTTCACTTTATTGAAGCAGAATTAATTTGCCAGCTGTTTCTGGAAATAACGTTGCTTCGTGTTACTAAAAGAGCATTGCATGTTGCTAGGCTGAGTTGCGTTTATATTTCTGTTCTAACTTTAGTACCCCTTTAACTACTCTTATTTTACAAATGAACTTATAGTCCGTATTTTATAGCTCAGGTTAGTAGAGTTAAGTCGTAATCTCTGCGCATTTTAATTAGCAACTTCTTATTGATGTGACTCACGCTTCGTTGTTTCCTGTTTCTTGATATTCCTCTGGTATCGCTAAAACCATCATTCTACAATTCTTTTGGTCTCGAATTTCTCGTATTTGTGTTTGCCCAATTTCTGTGACAGCGATTACGTAACTAAATTCAGTAACTGATTATACGTATACTCTCGATTTAATTATATTGTGAGCAGACAAAAAAGAGTGCAAGATTTTGGGGCCCACTAGGTGCAGTGGGAATGAAATTTGGAAACAAAGGATATCATCCTTTCGATAGGTTTCCCTGCTTTCTTTTGCTACGATGAGGAACTGAGTCAGTGGAATAGGACACCTGCAGGAAGGAAGGCCTAACTTACTGCTGCTGTAGTTTAATGGTTTATCACCGACACGATACCACAACTAATTGAAGCATCGAATGAGAAAGTAGGGGAATGAGCAAACGTGGACGAGGGATGTGAGAATTCACTACAGAAAAGACGTTTTTCTTTATGAACGGAATTTTGCGTGACCAAGAAAGAGATGAAAACAGTAAGGCGGAGAGGGCACGTAGTTGCCTGCATACGATGATCGTGTACATGAAATGATTCTGCAATGTAATTAAATGACTTTGTATTGTTAAAGACTGTCCATTTGCGTCGAATAATAGGAGGATCTCTACTGAAATTGTGCGAAAACGAACTGTAAGAAACCTGACAAATTAATATTTTTAATCAAAAGAATTTTTTTATTGCCAGAGCTGAGGTTTTTACGGTGGTAATTGGCCCTTAATATGAAGACAAACAGTAACTAAATATAAAACTGCACTGCTTCACGTCCGCAGGACAGTCGACTTCTTTATCTTGCTGTCAAACGATGTAAAAGTGCGTATTCTAAACAGAATGTGCCGCTGAACTTGACTTTCTTCCTTGAAACTAAAACTACATCTGTGAAAATAACGATGTCTTAACCTATCATAGACTCAAGTTTCGAGTCTTAGATTGCTGCAGTAGAAGGATTTCCGTTCAGTCTGTTTCCTGATGCCACAGTCTACTGCAGATGCTAACAAATTACTTACCTCTTTGCTGCAAAATAATCTGATTAATAATCAATTTGTGAATTGCTGTAATAAAACGATTTTCCTTCTTTGAATCCAATTATCATTTTATGATTCTGTCCCTCCTCCCTTCACGGTGAAGAAGGGGTTTTGAGGGGGAGCATTTGCGTATCGTGATTACTCGTGAAAATGAGTAAACTGTAATGTTCCGATTTAGACACAAATTTAAGTAGTTCTTTCCTTTCTCAGTGAACATAACGTTTAGACAGAATACGCTTAGGCACTTAGCATACGAGACATTTTATTACGAGTGTAATATATTTTTATTTTAGTTTGCAGTAGAAACCTCAACTTATTCCTAGGAGTTGGCATGTTAGCCATACGAGGATTGATAAAGTGACAGTTGTCACAGTGACACTTGCCTTGGGTCTTCTTGTGTGACGAGAGGGCGTTTGAGGAACGATGTCGATTTGAATTAGTTATCTGTACGACCTCAGTTTCTGACTCACAGAGAACACGGTCTGTGCCCATTGTAAAAACCAAACAATAAGTGACGTTTAGGGCAGTGATTTTAATTTGCTGTGTGAATAATGTAAAATACACATGCATAAGTTGTAAATAAACTGCATAATTTGGTAGAAGGTGTTACATAGTTACCACTTTGCTCTGTGGGCTGAACTTAGAAAAATAAAATTCGGATGTGGAAAGTAAGTACAGAAATTAAGACGTTTCTTACATTAGTCAGAAACGTATGGCGTACTGTTCCTACGTCTCTTAGATGCATTGTCTGACTTTCCATCTCCTAATGACAACTCACCGAGCAAGAACTGTATGAAATGGGAACAACATGGGTCTCTGCCAAATATTTTGGTATGTATTTTGTCGAAATTTTGTGAAACGTTAAGATTACAAATTTTGGGACAAAGCGTCATGTATTTGATAAGTATAAAAGTTTAGGAGGAAAGTCCTACCTCCATCTTCAGGATAGTCCTTGGGTCTTCCCCCAGATAGTTGGCACGTATCAACCAAACTACACGTTGTCATTTCCCACAGGAAGCTAATCTGGATATAATCGGGAGAACATCTAACGCGCGGTTGGTAAGGCATATTTGGAAGACAGTTGCGCAAAGTGACTGTCAGTTTCGTTATGTCTGTCTGTCCGAATGGATCAGAGCGACTCCCACTGGGGCTATTTTCGTGAAATTTTATATTTAGATTTACTGTTCAAAATCTGTCATTGTATTCCGATTTTGTTTAATGTTGGACAACTATAACAGAGGATTTATGTGTACAGCTATGTATGTTTATAATTTCCCGCCATGATTGGTCTGAAAGGTAGTGTTCTCTGTGACGTACGCGCTAAGACCAACACTTTTTGTACTTCAGACAGTTTCTGTAATGTTTGAGGTAAGAGCTTAGGCTAAAGGAACAGTTAAACCTCCAGAAGCATGATCTGTTGTAAACGTTGGGTATTGACGTTTAAGAGAAATCGCTTGTCAGTCTCCCGCCTATGTTGTCTCGATGATGACCAATTGTAACTTAGTTGCTAAGATACGGAGAGACTTTATTTTTGGTTACCTCGAAACACGACTGAAGCGCTTCATGGGAGGGAAATTTCGGGAGTCAGTGGTGCCAAACATTAGCATATCCTGGTGAAGTATACAGGGAGCGGAGCGTAGAGTATTTGCTTTCTTGGGAGATAATTTCTCTGTTGAACTGACTTGTAACTTGTGTGGCGAGTTGTATCCATGTTTGTTGGGACACAGATGGAAACTTGCTGTCTCGGGAGATTAATGGTTGGCAGTTTAATAAGTGTCACGACACCTAGGAAGCGGTAACCGCAGAGGAAACTAATAGGCTGGTAGTTACTCTGCAGCTGCTGAAACAACTCCTACTGTGACGTGGAAGCTGCTAACTTCGAACATCTACAAAATGTGTTATGTTTATTTATATGTGTAGTGTCAATGTGGAGCCTGTCCTAGAGGCCGCGCGGTTTAAGGCTGTCTTAACGTCGAGGATACGATCTGGTCGTTATTCAGAGAATCAGTGACGACATTGAAGAATTTATGCGTTTTATAGCACCGAATTTTATTCTGACCATTCTAAAAATCGTCATCATCAACTGGAAGGTGGAGACACTTCAAGCATAAGTGTTTTAATAGTTTGCTTCTTACAAACGATTTTCATTTCGGGGATCGAATGTAATTTGGAGAAAACCCCTGACAATGTTACTAGATTTCAGACTGTACGACCGAGCAGTTCAGTCCAATTGTAACGTTCCTCACTTCTGGTCGTGAAGTACAAAGTTTGAGTCTGGACTTTGATACATGTTCAGGGTTTTGTGTGTTCCGTCAAAATTTCTTGATGAATTTTAAGAAGCGTGTGAGATTTGACTTTCCTCAGTTCAGTGTCCTTGAACATTGCTGTCTTCTGGAGTGCGACGCCGTGTATATTGTATATTTGTACTAAACTGCGTGGCACTGCATCCCAAAAGACACCAATCTTTGTAGTCAACTACGTGGTAACCTCAAATATCAAAGAAAACATTTGGGTTTCCGATTGAGATTTTCGTACCTTAATTATATTCAAGTACAGTTTATGTTGTGACGACAAAATGAACCAGTTATGTTTTTATTAAGCGTATATTCTAAAATTGCTGTTAAAATGTAGCGGGAAATCATGGAAAGTTGTGAAGATACCTAGTACACATTCGGTCAGTATTGAATTTCGGTACTGTATTCTTGATAGCAAATTACTGTCTTACTTACTCCCTTCCTTACTCCATGGAGCAGATTTCTTATTGAGAAGCCAGTCGAGAAATTCCCAGCATTTTATGGAACCTGAAGGTTCATTACCGCGTTTATAAGTGCCCGCCACATCTACCTGTCTTGAGCCACATCAATCCAGTCCATACCTCCATCTCTCTTCCTGAAGATCCATTTTATTATTATCCTCCTATCAATGCCTGGGATTTCCAAGCGGTCTCTGTCCCTCAGGTTTTCCCACCAAAACCCTTTATGTACGTTTTCTATTCCCCATACTAGCTACATGCCCCGCCCATAATATTCTTCTCGATTTGATAACCGGAATAATGTTTGATCAGTAGTACAGATAATTAAGCTCATCATTATCTAGTTTTTTCTACTCCAATTTCATTTCGTTCCTTTCAGGCCCAAACACTCTTCGGAGAGCAGAGAAATCTATACAAAATTTTGATCGCAATACCGGAAGAGAAGAGAGCACTTGGGAGACATAGGTGTAGGTGGGATGATTTGAAAATGTATCTTAGAGAAATTGTGGTGAATAGAACCTATACGCATGTCTCAGAATAGAGACCAGTAACGAGATAATGTGCGCATGAAAATGAAACTTTGTGTTCAATTAAGTTTCTGCAGTCCCTTCACTAAATATCCTTCTTTATGGAGTTCGTTAAATGTTTAATTCCTTTATAATAACTAATTCCGTTATTTAAATTCAACGTATTTTTGAATTTGGTGACTTAAGGGTCAGCAATGGTAACGAATAACAGAGCAATTATTTGTCATTTTGACTGTATTATTTGGCAAGGATCTCAGGTTTATTTTCTTTACAGTTTGGCTTAAATGTACGGAAATAACTTCGTTCCTATTTATGTCGGTTTCTTTCGACACAGGATGTTTTAGGAGTGTTGGGATTTAATAGGATTCGATTTTGCTAAAATTCCATTCTACTCATAGTGCAAAATAACGTGTGATTGGTTATTAAAGTTCCACTGCAGTAAATGTTGTAGTTTCACAGTACTTTGTTTCCGATGAGACACGACGTCTGCTTCCGGTGACAACTCTGGAAACGACGGCATGCGTCTGAACAGGCAAAGATTGTATATATTATGTTCTTTGACAACAGTGTGACGTAACGGTTTAGAGTATATGTTTGGTCTTCAGTACATTATCGTAGTTTTCTTCTTACACAGAACCACATGGGTTCGGCAGTCTGTTCTGTTGCCTTCTTCAGGTCGAGTGTTTATGACAGGAGTCTTACTGAAGGGTTGTGTAAGGTTATGAGGTTTCCTTATTATCTTCATCACCATGGAAGATCGTAAATATAATTCTATTTAATGCAACAACTTTAATTTTCTATCCATTGTACGGCATCTCCTAATGGGCCAGGAACTTCTCATCGAAAGTTCACGATACTGACTCCACAGTCAATGGGTCTCCACATGACGGGTGACAAGTCCGACACAGAGACCTCTACCTGACAACACACAACGCTCACAAGAGACACATTCATGCCTCTGGCGGGATTCGAATCCCACAATCCCAACAACTGAGCGGTATAGGCACACGCCTTAGAAAGCGCGGCTACTGGGATCGGCACAACTTTTATTACGTAATTTTAACTTGGTCTTCTCCGGCGCGCACAAAGACCCATGTCCTTTTTTCTCCATTACATACCAAAGATTCCATACGTGAGGTCGCCCATTTATCTCCATTACCTCCATCTAAGGATATTTACCTCCACTTCTATCTGAACTTCTTAACTTTTCACCGATTTATATTATGCTATATTAATACCATTTCTAAGAAGGGACTGACATGCAATGTGCCTACGAAAATGATTGAAAAATATTATTAGTCTGGAAGTTTTGTAGTAAAGCCAAACTATGCAGCGAAACTGTAATGTGAAAGATGTTAACAAAATATATTGCTTATTTTTGACTGAAACATGAGGATATATAGATACTATATAACATGACAATAAAATATAGTTTAACTTTGTGCTTTTGTGACATTGTACGGAGGCACAATGTTAACTTTACTTTTCTCTTTCAGATGATAAATTTATGTTAAAATACTTCTCAGTAAGTGAACAGGATATATTTAATTATGACATTATTTCAATGAAGTTAATGTCCTCACCGTGCCCTTTTGTCAGCTTAATTGTTATTTTATGATATTATTCTATGAAGGCATTTTGAAAGGTGGAGTTATAGATCCATGAGTTACTCACGTTCGCACTAGATCTAGATGGCGGTCGCCACACAACTGTTTTGACAAGTCATATATTTCGTTCTTCATGTTAATCAAATTTCTTCCAATTTTCGGCAGTAGGCAGAGTTGCGATTTTTATAAATGTCGGAATAAAAGAAGACGCATTTTGTGCTATGCGACAAAGGAGTTACTTTATATTTCGATACGCTTAAAACGTGTTGTTATTGAATACTTATTCTCTCTATCGTATCGATTTATGGGTACTACTGATGTATCTCATTCGATCTGAATTTGACAGATTACGTCTCATTGCGGAAGTTATCTTTTGTTGGAACGTTTTCATGGACTATAATAGAAAATTTATTGGTGTGTGGTTATGATGTATCTGACGTCGAGGTAAACACACACGTCTGTCATGAGGCCTACGGAACCTGTGTTATAACAGCGCTAATGTCTGGTTCGTGTCAGCATCTTAGTTCACAGCAGTTCGTTGCTGAATTGGAGCCTTACGCCATGGAACGACGCCGTAAAATGGCGCTGTTCAGTCCGCTTCATAATCACAACCCCCCTTATCCCTCGCGCCATCGAAATGCTGATAGTACATTGCCAGGTTATGGACTGTACTGTTCGAATTCGATTTCATTCTGACTCCTCCTGTACCGCACAGACCGGACCGCCTGTCGGCAGTTTCCGAAATGTGAATTGACCAGATCGAGAAGCTGTAGTTTTATCCATTCCTGTTACTTTCTCATGGTATAATGTGTCAGACCAACATTATTTTGGGAACAACTGGTACAAAATAATAATTATATCTAAACCATAACTAAGAATTTATTGCGAAAGGTAGTCTTCTTTTATGTGATGCCGCGTGCTTTGCAGCAGGTTCCTCAATTACTCGGCAAACTGTACCAGGTTACAAGTTATCACGTTCAAGAACACAAGGAGTTCTTCATAGTCATCTTCGTGGTCACCTTAAATAATACAGGATCAGATTAAATCTCGGTAATGATTTCTACCATTCAATTAATCCTGTGTAACTACCACCTTCGTTATAATGAAGAATCTTTGTATCTTGCGCACTTAACGTACTAAATTATATTAATTTTATTCTTGCCGTACTGCGTACAGTTATAGATTATTTAATTAAACCACTTAAGTTCACAATTGATAGAGATGTTACTTTCTTCAATTCAGTTTTACATTGCGCCATTATCTTTACTGAAATACACAGTATATACACAAAATATTTGCCAGCACAGGACTTTGAGAACTTTTGTTGATACTGAGTTCATATAAATGTATTAAAACAATTTATTTTGTGCTGCATTTAAAGATGGATCCATGTAATATTAAAATACAAGTAGAAACTTCAGTATTTCATGTGAATAATTAAATCAGAGACTTTCAACAATAAGAACCTCAATGAATACTTATATTTCCACGATCTTTCCATTTTGTTTCTGTACTCTATACAATTCACTCACATATTATCCTGGTCTTGTGTTTTGTATCATTTGAACTATTGAAAGTGCAGATAGGTGAAAATATAAATCGCATACAATGGACATCAGTAAATATAAATAAGCAAGTCTATATTATTATTATTATTATTATTATTATCATCATCATCATCATTATTACATTTGTAAGACCACCGGAATAGTTTCAGAAAATTAAAGTGTTCATTTTAGTTTATCCTATGAGATTTGGAGCCAGGAAAATGCTAGATTTTTGCAATTGATAAATATGTATATTTCATTTTAATAACAATTTATTAGTACTATTTATTAATACCTTTTTTGTTTATATCTTTGTATAGACTTGATGTTAGCAACACAATTCTTAAAACTCTCTGCATGTAAATGTAGTGTGTCAAACACTGTGAATTTATGTGACAGTGATTGCGAAATTATGGGAAATGCATTGTATAGGTCCTGTTGTGTGCTACAGTGGTTCTACTAAATGTGTATTTGTTTCTTATGATCCTGAGAACAAATGACTATTATTTTTCTTAACAATATTGATTATTTTTTATAGCGAGGAAGTAAGAGCTGGAATTTAAGTCCCTATTAAGCAGAAGGAATTGACTATAATACGGTTATTTTGTGTCTAAATACATAGAGAAGGAACTATGGCCTAAAGGCAGCAATGCTTAATTTTATCAGATGTTTCTTTTGGGTATGAAATTTTTGTAAAGAATTTCTATATTTATCTCCTTATTTACGATAAAAATAGCTTCTTTTTTGTTTAATCTATCACTGTTCTGGCACAGAATTTGTCTTCATACCATTCCACAAAATGAAGACGTACTTATGTACACTAGGTCGGTCTGATGTTAAAAAACCATATTTTTTCTAACAATGTTAATTTAATCAATTAAATTAACCTCACATTTATGGTACATGTTTCGGCGTGTACTTAGGCTATCATCAGGCATGTCAAAACAAGAACATAGACAAGATAGTGGTAGTTTCTTTATGTTTCTGAAAGTAATTGGTGCTGGTCATGGTTTTTAAACAAAAATGTAATGTGTTTGTAGCAATGAGCAGGAGACACTAAAGTTTCAGAATGAAAAAGTACAAAATTTTCCCAGAGTTCAGTCCGCTTTTAAGTCCTTCATGGATGCAGTATTGATCATGTACTGTCCTATCCGAAACATGCAGAGTCTATAATTTGTTACTTGGATTTTCGCCCAGAATTTTCTAAGATTTGGGTGAAGTTTCCCACAAGAACTATAAATATATCACGCTTTCGTGCCCTATTGTGTTTCACGTCATTAGTCCATAAAGCGAAGGAGTTCTGGACCTTCACATAATAGGCTGCACAAAACCTTGATACCGGACCAAACACTTCTGACTGGTGCTTTTTATGGGCGTGTTTACAGCGAACAGCGGTGCACCGCTGGGACTTGAGTCCGGGGCGATTCCTGACTCGGACATAACTGCAAGCTCCGCCTACGACTTCGGCATCGTTGGACCACAACATGGAAGGTCAGTACACTGTCATATATATCATAGAAAATACAAGGACTTCTGCAACAAACAACACTTTGCAGCCTGAAAAAGCTTGCCACGTCGGATTTCAGAGCTATTAAACAGAAAACATATTAGACTTCCGTTCTTTAATTCGCGAGCTTTACTGCGGAATATCTTCCTATTGCGTAAGCTTAAGAGGGATTTGTGAGGTTGGGTACGAATTATCAAGGGCTTTGTCGATTTACTGCAGATGTATTAATTAAAGTTTTAGTTTAAACATGTCAAGGAAGGTCCTGATATATGAATGGTGTTGTGGTAATTCGAGATAAATAATGAACCAGCTTGTGGAACATGTTTTAACCAATATAACTACACTGTTTAACCAACTTACAGATCACCTAGTGCAGACATGGAATTATAGTTACAATAGACATTTAAAAGATTTAGTTTTATTCCGTCAAAGTGTAGATTCATCATTATCACTGCCATCATCATTGTTATTGTTATCATTATGCAACATCATCATCATACATCATCATCATCATCAGCAGCAGCATATCAGCTTAAAACGATTAGCTTTTTCGGCGTGTTTAATCTTTGTATGTTAGCCACTCGAATTTTGGAGATCGTTGTGGCCGATCCCCTGTTATTGCGCTGTCTCCATGCATGTTGTGCTTGACCAAATTCGGTACCCATGTAGTAGATGTGTGACAGTAAACATTAACTGTATTCTCCCTATGCGTCTTTAGTACCCGCTTGTGTGTGCGTGCGTGTTTGTATGTATGTATTACGTAGTGTAAGTATTTACGAATGTACGAATATACGTATGCATATATTTAAAATTTTTTTTTTTTGAATATGGTTTTATTGCTTGTTCCATTACATTTGTAATACTACAAGCTATACATAATTTACAAATATACATTTACATTAGATCTGATTTCTCTGTTACTATTCTGCGTTTAGTTTGTCGAACGG
>Ga0123355_10015894_pt1 | contig 11842 bp, 10 predicted proteins | sample TergutEmb28metaG_3_FD_89872 | JGI IMG/M metagenome (GOLD analysis project Ga0123355, IMG submission 89872) | Embiratermes neotenicus P1 segment gut microbial communities from Petit-Saut dam, French Guiana - Emb289 P1 | ecosystem: Host-associated > Arthropoda: Insects > Digestive system > Gut ... | reverse complement strand
GATCACAATACATTACAAATCAAATCCTCTCGAAAACCAGGACTCGCTCACCAACGGCAGCTGAATTCAAATGTCCAAATATAATTTTGAGAACGATGCCAAACAAAATTTCCAACGTCTACTTAGCTCCATGGTCCCTCAGCAAGTAAGGTCACCAGGTCGTCTCTTAGCCCAGCCGTATTTTTTTTTTTTTTGGGAGAAGGGGTGGTAGGATACTCAACCGTCTTCTCCAAACCCGTCTTTCTACCGCATTGCCTGGCGCAGTTTTTCATAGGAAGTTCCTCAAGCAAAGTGTCGGTTAAACAACCGGCACAGTAGTGATTGTTGAATGTGAGGTGTTTCCTAAGCATTCTTAACAGGTATTTTGATGTTTTGTATGTTGGAGCTTTCATGCTATTGGTTACGGGATGGATCGTGATGTCAGGTTTATGTAGTTTCAATTGTGCTTTTAGTTTTGGATTTGAAGGATTCTTTTGGACTAGGATTTTTCTTTGTTTTTCTAAGAGATTACTTTGCATTGTTGCAGTGTTTTCTGTACGAGTTTTTTTATATTTGTTGGTAGGGTTTTTGGAAAGCAAAGGGAATTTTTTTGCTGCCAGAAACGTTTGCACTCTTTTCGAATATTCGGCGGGATTTATAATTACTAATGTTTTGCCTTTGTCATATTGCAAAGCCGTTCAGGCCACAGATTACAATATGGCGCATGTATGTTGATGGATACCTAAGACTACAAACACACTCTCAGGATATGCAATATTTAATGTTTTTCCACTGCAAAATGGTTGCAGGAACGCACCTCAATGTAATGGTGTATGTACATTGCCAGCCTTGTTTATGTCACAGATTTCTTGTGTACCAAACTAATACCTGTTGCTGGAGTGTGAAACCGTGCCTTATAATTTTTAATTGGAGTGTTATCTTACGGACTTGTGTTGCTGACAGACGGAGCTTCTGATTTGCAATTACTTCTTTGGGAGGAAAACTTCGTTTGTGTGGGGTGTCTAGGGATTGAATGCAAAGAGGCTGTAATCACATGGGTTAATTGCTTCTGAACTTTGGGGAATTTTTCTGGGGGGGGGGGGAGAGTTTGCTATCTCTTGTATTAAAGGCCTCCATTACGGAATTAGTCCTAAATACCCACATTTATATAAATGAAGTACTGTACTAGGCGTACTTTTTACAAACCCACTGTGTATTTTAAGCCAGGGCAGTGAAATCCATATCCGGCCCACTGTAGACTAATGAACACGGACTAGCACTAAGGTGGGATTTAACCCGGAGATATTCTATGCCAAATTTCTCCAAAGTTGTTCAAGAAGTGTGGAAATTACAGGTATAAATGCAGATTATCATGAAAATCACAAACTATTCATTCACTAATATTTGTTGCAGACTGGCTAACTTACGGATGGATAGATGGATGGATGGATGGACGGAAGTGGTCTCTGCATAAGGCTTTCCTTTCTTCCTTTCGGGAATAAGACCTGATACTCGAATGTGCATCTCTGGAAAACTTTACAGTATGTGATAGTTTACAGAACACGCACTGACCTACGGTAGAATAATTTCTTAGACTCAATAAAAATCTATGTACCTCTTCCGCTCTTCTAATTCCCAGGTGCAAGTGCAGTTCAGAGAGTACCAATATCTGTGCATCTTGGGGTTTTTGTTAAAGAATGTTATTAATTTACGTAATGAATTGTTATTTTGTGTCACGACTCCACGGGCCACTTAAGAAAAGGTGGAGGGCCACACACTACGCATCACTGATTTGTACCTAAACGTTGTCTCGCTGGATATCATACTATATACAACTAGAGGGAAAATAATTGCTGTTTATTCAGATAACAATTACAAACACTTAAATAATTCAAAATCCTAACAATGCATGATTTTATCAGCTTTGACCGGTCTGACATCTGAGAATGTGAACAGTGGAGGAGGTACGAGTGATAATAACCCAATGAAGGTTAAAAAGAATCTACATTATACTCAGTTCGTACGTCACAGAGAACACTGTGTCCTTCGAATAGACAGACCAACGGGTGACTGCCGTATGGGTAAATCGATGTTTATTGCAACTGAACATATAAATAATTTGTAGGAAAAATGTGAAGTTAGGGTTTTAAACCTGGCAGTAGGTGTATTAACCACCGGACTTTAAACCATGGGTACCAAACCCGCGGCCAGCCTGTTTGTATTATACGGCCTGCGGCTACATTTGTATATTATGTTTGCACCATAAAAATCGCTCAGAAATTTACGCGGTTACGTATATGACTTACTTTTTTTTCCACGCGCGGCCCGCGCTCCAGCCTACAATAATGGGTGTCACCCTTTGCCATAAAATGTTGGACACCAACACTTCAGATGGTTAATAAGAATTAGCACAGAAACCTTTCGCACGTCAGACAATATTCGGTGACTTATCACACACATAATGTTGTACCAGAGATGGTGACATGGCTGCCGAATGAGAGTTCGAGGCCGGTGAAGCAATTTTTTCGGTCCGGCTAAAATTCAAAAGCCATGCAACATTTTCAGAACCCGGGGCCCTGTAATCTGTATCGGCTTCCTCACCCTCCTGTCGGTATTGATTGCAGAGGAAAACGTAATGCCGTTGACCATTAATGAGTTTGGTGAGATATGCCGGATATTAATTTATTTACGCCCTTTGGCAGAGTCGGGCTCTCACAGCGCCCGTTACCCTGAAGTTACCAGTTTCTCAGTGGTGTTACGTGTGTATATTCTGTGTCGAATTGTTTTCCAACGGTGTCGAAAACACTAGGAAAACCGGGCAAGTATTTTATTTACGCCATTATATGAAGTATCCCTCTCACAGCGCCGATCTTCACGGAAATCAGAACAGTTGAACGGCATCAAGCAGGCAGTCCTTATATCAAATTTCAGCAAGATCTTTCATCTAAAAATTACAGTTATACATTCGTTTAAGCCCTTACGTAACGTGTAGCTTTAAATGAACGGATCTTCATGAAAATCGTAAATCCTAAATCGTGCTGAACAAAGATACTTTATACCGAATTTCACCAGAATGGACCTAGTAATGTTTGAATTACCAGTAGAAATTGTTTGACACAAGTACGTAGAGTATCGGTGCGGCTGAGCTTATCTTCATGAAATTCATCATTCTTTACAAGCATAAACCGAAGCATTTTACGTCGAATTTCACCATAATCGACTAAGGAGTTTAGAAATTACGGGCATCAGTGCCGGATTTTATGAAAGTCACACAAAATGTTCAATCACAAATAATTGGTTAGAGACTGGCAGATGGGCGGATTGTCTCCGCATTTGGCTTTTTTTTTTTTCCTACTTCGTCACAAACGCCCAAAACTCGAATAAACATTTGTGGGAAGTTCTCTAAAATTTCTGATATCTTACCGAACATGCTGTGACGCAGGAAAGAATAATATATAGAATTCAATAACATTTCTTTTACTTCATCTTCTATCCTAATTCCCAGGTACAAGTGCGGTCCAACAGTTCCAGTATCAGTGCACTTTTGGGTGCGTTCGTGTTTCACCAACTCTCTTCTGTGGCATAAAATGCGGAAAAGATGGATAATAGTTCATTTACGCTCTCAAGTAAAGTTTGACTTTCAGAGATCCCATCGTCACGAGAATTATAATCCAGAATTTAACTGAGCGAATATAATTTATTCCATTGTCACCAAAATTTCTCTAGTAATATGGAAGTCACGTGTAGAAATTTATGTACGCTGATAAGTAAAGTAAAGCATATTACTGTTCCCGACACTCAGAAATTTGCACTGTTTGTGCAACGCAACACTCTACGACTATCAGACACGATACTTGCGGGATAGTGCACTCTGTAGCAGTACAACCCAAACGTTGAGCACTCCGAATACCAAAAATTAAAACTGGATTCTATTCTAGGCCAGTCCAATCGACCTTCTATCCACTTAACTTATTTCTACAACACCCTATTAATATTATTCTTCCAAACATCGTATTAAATCTTCCAAGGGTTTTCTTCTCTAAAATCCTGTTTATGTAATGCTTTTCTGTCTGTGGTTTGTGAGCAGTCGATTATAATCTGCTGTACCCTGTATATAACATACAAAACCACAAAGGTTTTCCGTAAGAAATATCCCTTCTTGGTTTTTTATTTCATTCTTTTTGGCTCCAAGAAATTTTTTGACACTTATTTGTCCGGTACGTGAAGTTCTACGTTCGTCGGTAAAATTAAACCTCTACATATCATAACTACACAAAATAACTGGCAAAAGTATTGTTATGTGTGCTGTAATTCAGGAAACATTAGTTACTGAACATATTATTGTTTCTTTGTTTTGTTCCATCCTATTGAATTTTGAAATACCACACGTAGATAATTTTCTTGCGAATAGTGAATATGCTGCATATTTTGATTTTCATGGCATGAGTGTATTTAACTCACAAGATGCACGCTGTTACCTGGTCGCAACCGTGCACCATATTCTGAATAAGCAGTACTTAGTTTTCAAAAGTCCCACCGAAGATACATAACTTGTCTGTGTTTCAGCTTTCGAGCTAAATATAGAATCACACTAGAAATAGCCTTTCCTTACCTACATGTGCGCCATGCTGGTCGCATGAGTGCGTAGTTTCTCACTGATCGAATGACGACTGTAGAAATATCGCGTCAAAGTACACAGGTAACTAGCATAGTTAGGTTATATCGTTCTCGGAGCTGTGTGATAGGTAGTTTGTTGGTATAATTATTATCGAAACTTGCATGTGTCCACTGCCATTGGACACATGCTCATATGGACGGGTAGTTTTGTTTGCGAAAGAAGGAGAATAACGGTTGTAGTTACGGCAACTACTAAATCAATTAGTGTGACGATTGGTATCGTAAATCTTCCCATAGCATGAAATCGTTATCATTCCCGAAAGAATGTCAATGAAACAATCCCATCTTTGTCCGGCTAGGTGGCGCTGAATGGCAATACTTTCCTGGCGGGGGCTAGGTGGTTATGTTTAGCTATCCATAGATGGCGGTTGCAGGTTCATATTTTAAAATTCAATGGCGGTGTATCTCATTGCTGTTGTGGTGTACGGAAGTGAGGAATGGTATGTGTTAACATGTTTTGTATTTAAGTGCGAAAGAAGTACTTGAGGGTTTTGTATCAAGGGTTTTTGAAGTATTTTTAACGTTCATAAAATATAAACATTTTAGCCGAGGAGGGAGCAAGTCGAGGAGTGTAGCACGTAAATGGTACTGTTTTTAATATTTATTTCAGTAAAGCGTGAATGCAGTATGGTGCTGTACGTTATCATAATTATTTACGTAAATTTAGGATTTTAAAAAGGTCTACAGGAAATAAAACTTCGTCACCTTTTCATATCTCCACATTTTGGCCTAAGTACATCAGCAATATTTTTGAGGAAGAGAATGGGCAACTCTTATTAGAGTTAGTGGCAAAATAATTGATTAAGAATATGGGTAAAGGTAGATGTAAAGTTGTCCTTGTCCACGTCATGAAGGCACATAGGGTGAGTGGGGGTACAGCTCCACGTATTCGTAACGTCGACTCTTGTTGGAGGTGAGTGGTCAGCTTCATGCCCCAACCGCTTGACCCCGGGAAAACCCAGGTACCCATTGAATGGAAGGCTGGATGGACTCCGGAGTCGGACTGGATGTTGTGAAGAAGAAGAAATTTTCTTGTCTGTAAAGGAATTCGAACCACGGATCGTCCAGCCCATTGCATAGTCACTATGCCAACTAGAAATACAACCAAACTGATTTTGTGATAGCTAACATGAAGCGATCACCATTGAGTAGTCATGAATAGTACTGATATAATAAGCCATAATTTCTTTTGCTATTTAGGAAGTTCAGACTTTTGGCACATGCTTAATTATTGCTATGACTCAGTGTTGACATGTGATGAACTTTATATTTTTGTATAATGTTTGAAATTAGTGAGTACTGATATATGTTAACTAAAGGCTGTTTGGTGTTCAGCATTGAAACATGCATTTGAAGTGTTTCCCCTAGTAGAAACTTGAATTATGGTATAAAACTGCCTTTGATACTCTTGGTAGTAATGTTATATAAAAAGATAGCACAACATGCTATCCATAAGTTGTATATTTTATTACTTCACTTTGAAGCATAAAAACTAATCAGAGTTAATTTAAATCATCCAAATCTTATATTCCTAAATTGTGTAAAGTAGAAAAAATGGAATCAAACATAAGTAAACTTATCCAGACATTGTAATAATCTGCTCTTTGCCAGTTGGTTTTTTGGTGGTATAATTGGTGACATGTTTTGGCACAAGTTGTGTGCCTTTATAAGACCAGTACAGATATGATGAAGATAGAAGTGTGTCTCATTTTATGTCATATTAAGGGAATGGGCACAGTTATACTAAAAAAAAGAGCTGTTGGTGGAAAATGAAGAGATTGCTATAGTGATCAAGAATACAATTTTACACACACAGCCCTTGTTTTATGCCTGTTTGTTTTATGCTTTTTGCTTTAATGCCCCTTGCCTGTTTACACCACCTCTTAATTTATGCTGTCTCATTTTTAGCTTAACACCTTTTGGGTGCCTGCATTGTGTTATGATAACCCCTTGTTTCTGATGGGAATATTGTTATTGATTTATGCCTTTTTGATTGACATCCACTTATTCAGGAAAACACAAGGTCTGGGTGTACTGCAATTGAAATTAGCTAGACATTTATCAACTATCCTATAGGAACTGGTGACACTTATTTTATGTTTATGAACAATGTGTAATGGTTTACAGGCTTGTATTCTGCCATTACCACATTTGATTAATGTGGTTAGTTAATTTCAGTGATCATAACCTATATAATGTCTCATCACTTGCATTGGGGTTATACATCACAGTTTGATGTTACACACATAATGAGAATATTATTAGCCATTATAACATCATGTAAACATAAGTAGTACTTCACTGGGAAGTATTTTCAGTAGTACTTTATTTATTTAAAATTATAAGCCCAACTAAGCTGCTCTAATGTTGATCAGAATCTCTAAAGTATGCACTAGATTTTCAGACATCTTACTGCTGGAGTATCTGCTGATTTAAATCTTCTGTTGGTGTAACTGCATAAGGCTTAATGGGATCAGAGTGTCATCATGTAAGTGAAATTCTAATTTAGCTCCAGCATTTTTCAAATAAATTTGATGATTTTTCTGTTAAACTATTATTTAATATTAATGATAACTTCTGGTGTTATGATACTTTTAAAGATGCAGTGTCTGGCATTACCTGGAATAATCAACACATTTCTGGAATTTAGTCATAGCAAGGTAACTGTGCTTCTGGTTAAAGTAAAGGGCTAGAGTGTGCAGGAAGTAAATCATGCTGTGTGTGGAGCAGGTTGAAATGTTTTGAGGTGCGTCAGTGTGTCTTAGATGGCCGTGGAGTAGATGTATGTTGTTATTGTTCATCACAACATATCAGGTTGAACAGTGGAAATACATGAAGGTCTTTTGCAAACTGGAGAAAGGAGCCAGCAGAAACCCCTTTGAACTTCACTGCAGTTTGTGGAAATAGTGCTGTTACAGTATGTGCTGTATGACAGTACATCTGAGTTAAAAATTGCCAAGATTACTAGAAAATGAGGGGTGCTGTGGCAGCAGGCCAGCAGCATCAAGGAATAATGAAAATATGTCCAAAATTTATACAGTCATGACATCAGATTGGTATGTGATGATTAAACAGTAAAGGTAAGGTAAAGCAGTCCCATTACAGGCCCGAGGTGCCCAGAGGTTTCCAGGAAGTTAAGGTTCCCAGATTACATGACAATGGCACAAGATGGTGGTAAGGTTGTCAGCCTTACGCACCGGCCGCCTTTACCCCCAGGAAATGCTCCTGGTACTCATTTCTGTTAGAGGCTGAGTCGACCCGAGGGCCATAGTGCGATCGGAAGGATTATGTCAATGAAAAATTCCAATGACACCAGCTGGGATCGAACCAGCGACCTTCCAATTTGTAGCACAGCACCTTAACCACTGTGTTACCGCCGTCTGCTAACATCTTGAAGTACAGTTGTGAAATAAATGTGACATAAATGCTATGAAACTGCATCAGAGACAAGACAAGATTTGCCACTTGAATGTTCCCCCTTTTGGACTGCTAATAACAAGAAGTGTCAGTATCAGTGTTTGTGTGTGTCACCAACAGTCACTAGCAGCATTTCCTCAATTTCACATCCTGTACGCTTAGTTCAGACGCATAACTTTTGTTTTAAGGAATATATCTATATTTTACTGGTACGTTAATGCAAAAAAAAAAAAAAAAATTCAAAAGGAACTCTAGTTCATGATGCAATAAAAAGTTCAAAATTATAAAATAACACAAAGAACTTGGTGAAAGAGTTTGTCCGTCACACACAAATCAAATTCGGTCCTGTGCTTCACTTACAAACATCAGATGAAACAGTGTGACTTCACAGTCCTCATTTTAATAGGAACAAAACACTTATCTGCAGACAATTCAATGTTTCAGATGAAAATGTTCACACAAACTGACGAAACCAATTAATGGATGATGATTACGATGATTAATCTGATAATTGATTACACTGGTTGATGATGATGATATCACTCAACAGGATACTGGTCGGCTGTCAGGGGGTGTGACCTTCTCCAGGTGAATAGGTGTCGACGATATCTGTTCCTGCGTTGTGCACGAAGTATTTGGAACTATTGTATTTGGTGCTAGGACACCGAGGGGCTATCTGGGGCTGACTGCAGCACAGTTGACGATCGTAGAACTGTTAAGCCTGATGATTAAACGGTAGCAGATAAATTGGCATCTCATATGGATCAGCTCAGAGCTTTCTGAAAGAAGATTTATCAATGCAGCATGCATATGTAAATTTGTGCCACAAATTCTGCTGGACTACCAGATGGTCATTGCTGCTGGACTCCTTGAATGATCAGCGTAAGAAGCAGACTTCTTGTTGAAGATGATAGCTAGGGATGAATCTTGTGTCTTTGTATGCAGTCCTGAGCCAAGATATCAGTTCTTTGAATGTCACAATAACATTTCACCCTGAAAGAAAAATACGTGGGTCACTAAATCTCAGAGGAAGGTCATTGTGGTTGCTTTCTTTAAGAACTCTTGTAGGACACAATGTTTTCTTATGTAAAATTCTGAAGCATTGAGGGATGTGATTTGGCATAAAAGGCTGGAGAACTGGGCACAGACTTGGAACCTATGCCATGACAGTGTGCTTTGTCACTTCTTCCTTGCAGTGCAACATTTTTTGTTGAAGAACCAAATTCCAGCTCTTCCTGATACAGTGGTCATCATTTTGTGTCTGTAAGAGAAATTCAACAGCACATGACTGCATTTCTCACACACATACCAAAAGAGCACTTCCAGAGGAGCTTACAGCAATGGCTAGAGTGCTGGAGCAAGTGTGTATTAGCAGAAGGGAAGTACTTTGAGGGTGATTACATTAAGTCCTTGTTACCACAAACATGCCTGAATTCTGAGGACTTTCTGATGCTCCCACATACATCAGCCTATACACAATATGCATATTCCTCACATTATCTGTGTTATCATATAGGAGGGGTTGCTGTCACAGCACTGATTTTCTATGATGCTGCTTGTTTTGCATGTGAGACTTTGGTCCCATTAGGCCTTATCTAGTGATACCAACATAAGACAAATATCATCAAATGTTCCAGTAATAAGAGCTCTAAACATCTGGTGCTTAATTTTCAGTTTCTGATAAACATAGGTTAGTACTGTAGACTTCAGTTAAATAACAAAAGCATTGATGGAAATATTCGCTAGTAAATTGTTGTTTACACTTAGATGTTTTTAGATTGGTTAATAATATTTTTTTTGTGTAATTCAACTTTAAATACCAAAATAAAAGTGTGTTTTAATTTATTTCATTCAGGTGGTGCACAAATATAGGTTTGATCTTTAAAGTGACAATGGAAAAAGGTTTTTAAAATGTTTTTTTAACCATCAGTTCCCCAACATTTTCCCAGCTTGTACCTTTGCTTCTGCTTCCCATATAATTTTTTGTGTCACAGTGACTGTACTTGGACAGTTTGATGTAAGTAAGACACAGAAAGATTAATAGATATGTGTGTGTGTGTGTGTGTGTGTGTGTGTGTGTGTGTGTTTGCTGAAGCTCATTTCTAATCCTCTTCATTCTGTTACAGAAATCAGATGATCCAAACATGGACTATAAAGACAGTGATGTAGCAATAAAAGTAGAATCTTCAACTGCTATTTTAAATAAGGACTTCAAGGTAAACATAACTGTAGTATTATCTTGATAATGCAGACAAATGGAGGGTAGAATAGGCATGAATAATTGGAAAACAAGGGTGGTCCATATGAGACTGGAACTTCTCATGTAGCTTGGTGGACAGATACTGACCTCTAAAATATTTACTGGACTGCATGTAATATCATCTTATAAGACAGACTGTTGTTTGCTGGAATGTGATATCATGTCTCATGGAGAGGTTCAGACCTCTGAAATATTTGCTGGGGAACACTGCAGAATGTGCAATAAGATGATACTCGTGATTTGTTGAACTGACATACTTAATCCATCTACGAGAGCTGATAAGTAATTTTTCCACCTATTCAAAATAATGTGGGAATCTCAAATCACCAGTATTACCCTTTACTAAGTTCCCTTAAAGTAATGGATTGCTTCAGAGCCAGAATTTTTCTAGAAAATACAAACTAATAAGCTCCCTTTTTACTTGGTTTGACACAGTACACCAGCTGCAGGGATGTATGTGTATCTCACAGGTCTGTATGGAAGTTCTGTAATTGGCACATTCTTGCTGCTTACTAGTCAACCTTTGGTGTTTTCGGCAGCACACTACTTGTTTCCATTTATTAGTATTAGTCTCCAAAAGGTTATTCTGCATGAGTTTCTGATGTGTTTGTTATTATTGTTTGAAGTTCTTTAATTTTGTCTTCTGCCACAAATGTGGTTGTTTACATAGAATTAGGGAGAAATACTATGGCAAGAATATGAAGACTAGTAGTCTGTGGTGCTAATGCTGTGTAACGAAACAAGTTATGCTCAGTATGTGCATTGAAGTAGATGGTATACAGCACCCAAGAACATCAGACATCAACAGGAAGGGTGTGTGTGGCCTGAATATATTCACTTGACACTGAAGGCTTCAAGGCCTAAGCACAGGGTCTGGTTCACCATCATTAAAAATCAGTGATCCCTCTAAAGGGCTGTTAGAGAACTGAATCATTATACAAGGGTGTATCCAAAAGTTCCAGGACAGTACTTGTAAAAAGAAGTTTGCTTACCTTGGATGTTAAATTCCTCCATCACCTTCAAAGTACTCCCCTTTTGCACGAATACAGTAGTCCCAGCGTTTCTGCCATGCTTGGAAGCATCCCTGGAAGTCCCTTTTCGGAACTGTGTCAAGTACCCACTGCGATTCCTCTTGAATCTCTTCAATGGTGTCGAATCTTCGACCCTTCATCCGAAGCTTCAGCTTGGGGAAGAGGAAAAAGTCACAGGGGGTCAAATCGGGTGAGTATGGGGGATCACTCTCATGTTGTTCTTGGCCAAAAACTGTGAAACTTTAAAGGACCTGTGAGCCGGGGCATTGTCATGGTGGATAATGAGGTTCTGGTTTTGCCATTTCTGTGGCTTCTTGCGCTGCACATTTTCACATAATCTTCTTAGAACATCACAGTAGAAGTCTGCATTGACCGTCATTCCAGGTGGGACAAATTCCCGGTGTACGATCCCCTCTTGGTCAAAGAAACAAATGAGCATCATCTTCAATTTGCTTTTTTGCATACGTGCTTTTTTGGG
>Ga0123355_10015893_pt1 | contig 11842 bp, 15 predicted proteins | sample TergutEmb28metaG_3_FD_89872 | JGI IMG/M metagenome (GOLD analysis project Ga0123355, IMG submission 89872) | Embiratermes neotenicus P1 segment gut microbial communities from Petit-Saut dam, French Guiana - Emb289 P1 | ecosystem: Host-associated > Arthropoda: Insects > Digestive system > Gut ... | reverse complement strand
GCTTATTCAGGCCTTGCGTCTTCATTTGGCCGAGGGATTGAATGGAAGGACAGGGTGGCTCTTTGCTCTATCGGATAAGCAGATGAGCATGGCGATTACTTTCATGCACGATGATCCGGCGCATGATTGGACGGTCGAGGAGTTGGGGCAGCGCGTCGGCATGTCGCGATCGACCTTTGCCCTGAGATTTAAGGAGACAGTCGGAGTGTCACCGATGGAGTATTTGACACGTTGGCGCATGCTGCTAGCCGGAGATAGGATAGCGGACACGAGCGATTCCATCTCCCAAATCGCCGAGTCCCTCGGCTACGAATCCGCAAGCGCATTCACCAGCGCCTTCAAGAAAATCATGGGATGTTCGCCACGGCATTATCGCCGAGTCCGTTGTTCGAACTAGGTGGCATAAGGCAAAAACTCAAATTGTGTTCCACGCAGCGGAAGCTAATCGGGGAAGATCATCTTGTGGACATTGAGCCAACGCAGTATGGAATGGCGCTCTTTGCTCGGCCGGATGTGTTTGAAGCGGTGTTTGCCCTAGCCGGAATGCCCGCTAGCTTCGTGACGATAGTGGATACTAGGCCGCTGGACGAATAAGTCTACTTGGCTGTCTTGGATTCCTCGCCCCATATCTATAATCTATTGTTCGGGGCGTGTGCATTTTCCGCTGTTCGAGGTTGCGAATAACTTAAATACGGCGCATTCTGACGTGGTCGACTCTCATAAAACCCGCTATTCATGCGGTCGCGACCATGGTGACCTCCAGATGGAGATTGCGGAATTGTCTTTATTGTCTATCCCGGTGGCAGTTCTGCGCGGTGTGAGAGGTCACCGTTTGTTGTAGTGAGGGTCACATTGCAGATGGAATGTAAAACGATGCGGGGCCCGTGAGTGCGGAATGCGGCATCCTGGCGGGCTTCAAAACTCACGGTTCCGATGTTGCCGCGCCATGCCTTTTCTTTCCCTATCTCGCGGTCTCGCAAACGCTGATGCAGCCAATTCCGCAACGCCTCTTCTGCATGGGCAGGAGTTCTCCAGCGATAGATCGATTGATCCCCCACCATCATGAACCTGACGGTGGTGCCGCTCATGCTGTTGATCCATGCCGGACCGCGGATATGGCATCGGTAGAGAATGAGCCTAAGAAGCAGCCTTCACTTTCCTGAATTGCCCTCGCAGTGGGAAGCAATTTCACTGATTTTTGTCCGCAGCCAGACCTTCAGGGCTTCCTCTAATTCAGCCTGTGAACCGCAGGCGTACAGGTTCTCCACGGTTTGGCCGTTCGGCCCGAGGGGAATTGTCCAACAGGGTACGGGCTCTTCCCGGTACCGCTCCGGCACGAATCGCATGAGCGCACATTCGTTGCAGGGATGGGGACGCGAACGATCGTTAAAGTTCAAGCAGGTCGGCGAATCCGTGAAGATAAACGAAGGACGCCAGGGCGTACGCGGCGAGCGACCATAGCCACCGTCCTCAAGGAATTTGAGCTCAAATTTTAAAATTTCCAGGGTTTCCTGATCAGTGTGCGTCATACACCACCTCAAAGCCAAAGTGACACATTGCCGGTCACTCGACGATGAGCGTCGTCACTGAAGGTTGTGACGGCCGTCACAAGGCTGCCTGATCGGGCAAGTTCAAAGATTGTCCGGATCACGAAACGACAATACGTAGCTGCCGCCGATTGATCTATCCTGTCCCAGGCTTGAATGGATTAGCAAAATGAATTTGTCGGAATCTTCTAACACGCAGCGCTGGTCGATTGTCGCTTTGCTTTTTGCAGCATCGATGATCAACTACCTGGATCGGGCTGCCATTTCCTTCGCCCTGCCACTGATCTCCATCGATTTCCGACTCACAGCGCAAAGCAAGGGCCTGCTGCTCTCTTCCTTTTTCTGGTCGTATGCCCTGATGCAAATCCCGATCGGTTGGTGCGCAGACCGACTCAATCTGCGCTGGCTCTATGCCGGAGCCTTCACCCTTTGGTCATTCGCGCAAGGGCTTACTGGCCTGGCGAACAGTCTTGGGGCGTTGCTGATGTTCCGCATTCTGCTTGGCGTCGGAGAATCCGTTTACCTGCCGGGAGGAACGAAAATCGTCAGCTTGTTGTTCGCGCCGAAGGACCGCGGCCTGCCCTCGGGACTTTTCGATTTTGGGACTCGAACCGGGTTGGTCCTCGAAGGCGTCCTGGTCCCCTGGCTTTTAGTTCATTTTGGTTGGCGCCACACGTTTCTTATTTTGGGTTCTGCAGCTCTGGTCTGGATTGCACCGTGGCTCCGGATCTTCCCTCGCCGCTTGCATGCCGGGAACGCGAATACCGTGGCAACGGACCTTCCGCGGGGTGCAAGTGGTCGTTCCTTGCTCAATCGCGATTTGCTGGGAATATGCCTGGGATTCTTTTGTTTTGATTACTACTGGTACGTGCTGGTCACGTGGCTGCCCGACTATCTGGTAAGCGTTCGCCGGTTGACCATCGTAAAAGCGGGTTTTTATGCTTCCCTCGTGTTCTTCACGTTCGGGATTGCCGAACCGATTGGTGGATGGATCGCTGACAGGTTAATCCGTCGCGGCTGGGATGAAACTCGCACGCGGAAAGGGATCGTGACGATCGCTTTCGCCATGGGTATTTTCCTTATCGCAGCGATGCGTACTGCTCATACGGGAATCGCGATCGGGCTGCTGATTGCAGGATCTCTTGTCGGTCTTGCGACGGGAAACCTGCTCGCGATTCTTCAGTCGTGTGCACCCGCCGAAGTAGTGGGAATCTGGACTGGAACGCAAAATTTCGCCGGGAACCTCGCTGGAATCATTGCTCCGCTGGCAGTGGGGTTCTTGATCGCATCGCACGGATCCTACGTTCCAGGATTTGAACTCGCCTCGATCATTCTCTTTGCAGGAATACTTTCCTACTGGTTTATCGTCGGCGAGTTGAGAACCCAAGACTCGTAGGCCCTCAAGGTATTTGAGCTCCCTGAGTCTCGACGTAGACCGCATATAGGGACTGGCTGGCAGCCATGAACAACCGGTTCTTCTTGAGCCCCCCGAAACACAGGTTGGCACAGGTTTCAGGAAGATGGATTTTCCCGATCAGCGTGCCATCGGAGGCGAATACGTGCACGCCGTTGTACCCCTCACCTCCCCATCCAGCTGCGGACCAGACGTTGCCATCGATATCGCAACGAATACCGTCGGAGTTGCCGGGCGCCATATTTACAAAAAGCCGCCGATTGGCCAGTTGAACGCCATCGACAACGTCATACACGTAAATCGGATGAGGATCGGTGGGATGCTTGGGGACACCGGTATCCACCAGGTAGAGCTTCTTCTCGTCCGGGGAAAAACATATACCGTTGGGCTTGTCCAAATCGCCGGCAACGACCGTAACTTCCCGTGTTTTCGGGTCGAGGCGGTAGACATTGGTCGGCAACTCAAAGGGCGCCTTGTGGCCTTCATAATTCGACATGATGCCGTAACCGGGATCGGTAAACCAGATCGCCCCATCAGAATGCACCGTGAGGTCATTCGGAGCGTTAAGCCTCTTTCCCTGAAAATGATCCATCAGCACTGTCACGGCGCCGTCGTATTCGGTTCGCGTTAGCCGGCGTGTGTCGTGCTCACAGGTGAGCAACCTGCCCTGCCGGTCGCGGTAATTGCCATTGCTGTAGTTCGAGGGATTGCGGAAAACGCTGACCTCTCCAGTCTCTTCTTGCCAACGCAACATACGGTTATTGGGGATGTCACTGAACAGGAGATAACGCCCATCGCCAAACCATACAGGTCCTTCCGCCCATCGCGTGCCGGTATAGAGGCGCTCCACTGCTCCATTATTAACCTTATATTTTGCGAAACGCGGGTCAATCACCTCTACCGCAGGATCAGGATACGCCACCGGAGTTCTTGGTTCCTGTTCGCCTACAAAACCGTGCGGCTCAAACGCAAGCGCGGTTGTCAACCCGGCAGCCATGTTCATAAATGTGCGTCTCTGCATTCCTGCCTCCAAGCAGACGAAATCCGGTGCGAGAGCACCTTAACACGGCGTACGCATCCGAAAGTAACTGGTGCTTCCCGGAACTCTCTTCCATGCCGACCACTAACGGCTCGATGGGCGAAAACTCTAATTGAACGGCACTACGGTGTGCGACGATGACAAGCCTCGCTTATATGGCACTGGTCGGGTAAAGTTGTCGCACGCCGGCGGCAGCGGAAACTGAACCGCAAAAATGGCACGATCGGGCGTACTTTCAGCAATGGGATGCCACGCGGACGTAGGATCTGTTCAAGGCGCTAACGGAAGGACATCCCAACAGTTTGAGACACCGCTCCAGGTCAGACCCAAGCAGATCAAGTGCTCGGACCACGCCCGCTTCGCCAGCGGCAGCGAGTCCATATGCATAGGCACGGCCGCAAAGGACGGCGCGTGCGCCCAGAGAGATTGCCTTGACAATGTCTGATCCCCGACGGATCCCGCTATCGATCAGGACTTCGGCCTGATCATTGACTGCAGCTGCCACTTCCGGCAGAACCTGGAGACTCGCTGGAACACCGTCAAGTTGGCGGCCTCCGTGATTGGAAACAACCACCGCCCGAGCACCATTGTCGAGCGATCGCCTGGCATCTTCTGCCGAAAGAACCCCCTTGACGACGATTGCTCCTTTCCACAACCCGCGAATCCACCGCATGTCGTCCCAGGAGAATGCCTCGCGCTTCATCGCACTGTGCGCGTCCCGAACCCGGAGCACACCGCGTTCCGGGCTGACAATGTTGGGCATGTCGGGAAGACCCCCATCAAGGAGAAAACGCGTCAGCCAACGTGGACGAGCGAGTACCTGCGGCATGAAACGAATCTTCGAGAACATACTGCCGCGCAAAAGCTGTTCCATTCCATCCCGCAGTTCACGCTCGCGCTTTCCGATGACGGTCGAGTCGATGGTAATCACAAGCACCGTGTATCCGACATCCATCGCGCGCCGGAGGGCATTCTCCGCGGCAGGGCGGCCACCGGTCAGATAAAGCTGATACCAGACCTGTCCGTTGGAGGCAGCCTTCACGTCTTCGAGCCGGTGACCGGCGACGGTTGAAAGTATCAAGCCGACGCCGGCTTTGCCAGCCGCCCGAGCCGCCGCGATTTCGCCGTCGGGGTGCATCACGCGGAGATAACCCACGGGCGCCAGCAGCAGTGGCATGGAGAGTTCCAGACCCAGCACGCGAGTTCGGAGATCACAAGCTGGGACGGCAACGGCGTGGCTGGGTCGAAAGGTGATCATCTCGAAAGCCTGGCGGTTTTCGCGAAGCGTCCACTCGTCTTCGGCACCACCGTCGATGTAGTTGAACACAATTCTCGGCACACGACGGCGCGCCAGTGCCCGCAGATCCTCGATATTCACAGCCTGGGACAATCGCGCGCTGGTTGAGATCGGGCTCATAAAGGAGTGAATATTTGCCGGCTTCAAGAGTGATCAGCTGGTTCCATCAGGTGTCGGGTGAACCGCTGCTTCGAAGCCCTCAAGCTGGCAGCGATCTTCGTGTTTAAGATCTCCGGCGTTAGTATAGAGCACCGGCCACCCCGCCCTTACGGGGTGGTTGTATGAGCCAGAAGCCCCTTAGAGTTTTCTCATTGTTCTGCGAGATCTCCGGTGGCCGTTCTAAGGGGGAAATCCATAAAATCTGCTCACAACCTAGCCCGACAGCTAAGGCCGTATTCACTTTGGAGCGTTTTCTGCCCGCTATAGAGCATGGCTCCGGTTCTTGGCGATTGTGAAGATGGTGGCCGGGATTGTCCTGAATAAGGATCAAGGCCCGGACCCCGATGGAGAGATTGTGTAAGTTTCGCCGCCCGGGCCGGGCCGGGTTGAATTCAACAAAGAGAAGGTTAGCATGGAAAGCCAACCATCGAAGAAAGCCGCGAAAAACAAGAAGCAAAGTAAGAAAGAAAACGGCAACCCTACGCCCGGCAAGTGGGAGCAGATGAATCGCAAGCAACGGCGGGACATGATGCGCAAAATGCAGAACGACGACCTCAGCTTGGAGGTGGTGCGTCCCGACGCTGCAGGCATTGATATCGGCAACGAGTCCCATTATGTGGCTGTGCCTCCCAGCCGCGACCCACAAGCAGTACGATGCTTTGGCTGCACCACAACCAAGCTGAAGGCGATGGCCGATTGGCTGAAGCAATGCAGGATCCGCACGGTAGCGATGCAATCGACGGGAGCTTACTGGGTTGCGGTATTCGACATTTTGGAAGCTGCCGGTTTGGAAGTGTTTTTGGTAAATGCGAGAGAAGACGAAGAATCTACCGGGCCGCAAAACGGAGGTGCAGGAGAGCCAGTGGCTCATGAAGCTGCACACCTATGGCTTACTGCGGAATTCGTTCCATCCGTCCCCATGCTGCGGACGTTTTGGCGCCAGCGCAACGATTTGGTGCAAAGTGCAGCTCGCCATATTCAGCGGATGCAGAAGCACTGACGCAGATGCAATGTGAAGTCGTCAGAAATGTGGAGTTGGCGTGCCAGAGCCCAGCAGTTGGCGGTTTTCGGCGATTTCCGACTCCACATTTTGTTAGGGCTTAGAGAGACTCCAGCCAATCGAGGATCGTGGAGTTTCTGCTCCACGGTGTGCGCGACTGGTGTGGAACCGGCTTCACTCGCATAATCGCTTTGCGCTTCATCGCTAGGTCCACTTTCGCGTAACGATTCGTCGTGGTTAGGCTGGCATGCCCAAGGTAGTGGCCGATCGTCGTCAGATCGACTCCGGACTTCAATAGCGCGAAGGCCGTGCTGTGCCTCATCGAGGCCTGGGGTCTTCTGTATACGCCTGCACGTTGCCCTTGACGGTAGTCCCCAACGTCTGCTCTGGATTCTGTGGATGAAGCCGCTTCTTACGGAGATTGGGAATGCCCTGAGAAGCGCGCTGAGAATTCGCACGGCGCTGGCGCTGACAATCCGGCCGACTGCAAACTCGTTGTTGGGGACGGTGCCGAGAAGGGAAAAAGAAGCTTTGGCAGTAAAGACAACGGCGGGTCTCGTTCATGTGGACTCCGCAGGATTCGAATAGGAGATCCTGAGGAGAAACGAAATGACGGCAACGGAGCAACAGACATCAGAAAATGGCTATGCGTTCACCGACGGTAGCCCACGGGATTTTTAGTGACCCTCCCGATGCTCCAAAAATGTGGAGTTGAGAATCAAGATGTAGCGGTTTTGCGAGGCTCTGGCATGCCAACTCCACATTTCTGACGACTTCACATTGCATCTGAAATGTTACGCGTAACATTTCAGATGAACATCCAGTTGGCCAACGTGATCAGCGACATCAGCGGGGCGACGGGGCAAACCATTATTAAAGCGATCCTGAAGGGGGAGCGCGATTCACGCGAGCGGGCGGCGTATCGGGATTGTCGGGTGAAGGCCAGCGAAGATCAGTGGGGGCAAGGTCATTGGGAAAGGTCGCATGCCTACCAACAATCGGGCGACCAGCGCCTTCAAAATGGCGCACAGTTCCGCCGATTCCGAACTCGGCTGGGGCCTCCGGTAGCCACCAAGGCTATGGCTGCCAAACTGGCCCGTCTGGTTTACCGCATGCTGCGTTACGGGATGAAATACGTCGACCAGGGAGCCGAGTTTTACGAAGCCCAGTACCGCAAACAGCAGGTGAGCTACCTTAAGCGTCGAGCCGCCCAGCTAGGATTGAAAATCATCGAAGCTACGGTCTCGGCTTAACCCAAGAATAGGAGTTTCTGGAGAGCGCGCCAAACAGCCCCATTCGGGGCTACTTCCACCAGACGGAAACTTAATGCGGGCCATCGACACTGAGTGGGAGCGGTTCCAAGCATTAAGACGCTACAATCACAACAACGCTGCTCGGCAGTCATGGCCGTCTTTTCCTTGGTGCTTCTATGCCCGTTGTAGAGAGGTGGCTCCGGATTTTTGGCGATTGCAACCATGGTGGCGTGGCGTGCCTTGGCATGAATCTGCCAGGCAACGCGCTCGACCCCGCTAGGGAGGGAGGTTCTTCTCGCGAATGGATCATTTTCTAACTCGAGAAGGAACGTGTGAGGCACCCCAACGGTTCTATCCGATTCTTCCGAGATTTATTCGCGAATCGGAAGCGGTTCCGCTTTGGGTTGAACTGGAGAGCACGACCAGCAATGCGTAAAGGAACGGCGAACGCAGGAGCCGATATCATGAACGATAGTCCCCTTCTCGTGGTGACCGCACCCGGCGAAAAAAATATCCCTCTGCTCGCCGAGTTGCGTCAACTGGGAACGATCGTGGTCGGACACTCGACTCGGGAGTTTGCCCAGGCTGCAGTCGATGCCGAAATCGTTCTGAATTGGTCGGGCTCGCTTGCGCTTCTTCGGGACGTGTTCCTGATGGCGCCGAGGGTGCGGTGGATCCATTCCCGGGCAGCTGGTTTGGAACAGACCCTCTTCCCAGAGCTTATCGAAAGCAAAGTGATCGTCACCAACGGTGGTGGCGTTTTCAGCCCTGCGCTCGGAGAGTTTGCCTTGGCGGCGATCCTGTTCTTCGCCAAAGATCTTCGCCGCATGATTCGCAATCAGATCGCGGGCGTGTGGGAACAGTTCGACGTAGGCATGGTCTCGGGCCGAACACTGGGCGTCATCGGGTACGGGAGCATCGGACGGGCAGTGGCGGTACGGGCGTGCGCATTGGAAATGAACGTGCTCGGACTTAGGCGGGACGTATCCCGACAGGCTCAACCGGATCCGCTGATCGACCGGCTCTATGGGTTCGAGCAGCGTTCGGAGATGCTCTCGCGGTGCGACTATGTAGTAGTATCTCTGCCTTTGACCGAGCAGACTCGCGGGTTCATCGCAGACGCCGAATTTGCCGTCATGAAGAAGAATACGGTGGTCATCAATCTCGGTCGCGGACCCACGATTAATGAGCGGGCGATGATCAAGGCCCTTTCAGAGAATAGGATTCGAGGCGCAGCCCTGGACGTTTTTGATCAAGAACCGCTCCCCCAGGGCCATCCTTTCTATTCCATGGAGAATGTCTTATTGTCCCCCCATTGCGCCGACCACACGCTCGACTGGCATGACAACGCGATGCGATTCTTCCTCGCGCAACTTGAACGATTCAGGTCTGGACAAACCCTTTTGAATGTCGTGGACAAGACATTGGGTTACTGAGGAAACGGGACGGCGAGGTTGGTGAATATCAATGCACGGCAGACTTGCCGATTCGATTCGCCGGTCGAGTAGTGCTCGATGATTATTGGATGGCGTGCGCTGCGGCCAGCAACTCGTCTGCCCGCGGCCGCACTCGGATATCCTCGGTGAAATTTTCCCAGCGCACCGTTCCTGAGCGATCGATCAGGAACTCTGCTGGGCGGGAGATATCTGTTCCATCCGGACCTCCGCGTGGATGGAGCAGCTCGTATCGCCGAATCACGTCAGCCTTCGGATCGGAAAGAAATGGGAACGTGTAGCCCCGTTTGCGGCGGAGATTTTCAGAAACTTCCGGAGCATCAACGCTAATGGCGACCGGCAAGGTTCCCTCCGCCTCAAATTCCGGTAGAGATTTTTCGATGCCTCGTAACTCGAGGTTGCAATAGGGTCACCAGTATCCCCGATAGAAAACCAGGAGAAGAGCTTTGGGCGGCTCCTTCCCTGCTGAACCAGAGAATAACTGCGTCAGCGAGACAAAAAGCCCAGTGCTGTCCGGCAGCGTAAAATCCGGCACCCGCTGCCCAACTTGCGGAGCAGTTGCGGATTCTGCGGGGATGTGCCGGGCGGCCCAGAAATAAACGATAGAGCCGGCCAGGAACAAGAGGGAAAACGCCGCTGCGATGCTCCCGGAAAGCTTTCCTTTGTAGACCGTTGACCGCCCGAAAGCGCGCCACAGACCGAGCAGAACCACTACAAACCCAATCAGCGACAGTACAAGGCTGATCCATGGGACCGGAGCTGCCGGAAAGCCGATAAACGTCAACCCGTTGCTCAAGGCCCCGAGTACCGTTAGCAACAATCCCACCCATGGGGCGAGGGTGCGCTTTCGTGCCGTAGTATCCGACATTGCGATTCAGTGTAGCACCGTACGGAAGCGGCAGCTGTTGCCTCCTTTGCCTTCAGCGTCACACAAGATGACGTGAGATCTCTGTCACGCTCAGAATCCCGACCCCACCGCGAAGCAACTGCGCAAGCTCGCGACATTGGTTGCAACAGTAAGAATCACTTGCATCACTTTGGGCGACTTCTCGCTCATCTGATGTTGGCGAAAAAATCGCCGGGTGTGAGCGGGAATTTGCCAATACTCGTCCCGCACTCCGCCGCGTAGCGTCGGATGCGTAGAATAAAGCGACACGATGTTTCGGAATTGAGAGACATAGGGAGTGGGTGGTTATGGAAACGCAGAGCGAGCGCAATCCTGAGTCGAATCAGGCCAAGGTAGAGGGACACATTAGAAGTGCTCAGCAGATTCTAAAGGCACTGCAGGAGAAGATAGGAGAGCATCCAGAAATCGGCGCGGCCATTACGAAGCTGGAGATGGCCCTGAATGATCTGGCGATCCAGACTGGCGGCCTGCTGTAGGGGCGGATAGGCGAAAGTAGTGGGCATGTTCGTCGGGTTGAGTGAGTGCCGGAGGACATGTCCGGCACCGATCACAACATTTTTCAAACGGCGCTGCAATCCACGTCTGGTAGCGCAGGCAACACCAGCCTGTGCCACTTGCTGGCTGCCATGGTGATCGCGATCCGCCAGTGTGATTGCCAGTATCGCGATCACTGATCGGCGGACGACCGGGCTGCGGGCCTGTCGGACACGCGCGCTACTGGTGGCCCAATGTGTATTCGTCCTCGACGAACTGCTTCTCGAACTTCTGGCGACTTTCGGCATCGAAGTCGGTTGCGTCAAACACCCGGCGTACTTCGACCAGTTCAGTGTCCGAGCCGGGGATGCGCGACGCCCATTTGAGCGCCTCTTCCGCGACTTCACCTGAATCAACCAGAAGCCGCCGACAACTTCCTCGGCTTCGGGGAAGGGACCGTCGGTGACGTTCGACTTTCCGCCCTTGAACGTGACGCGCGCGCCGTCCATCGAGGGCGAGTGCAATCCTTCGAGCGCGAGCAGCATGCCGGCTTGGTGCAGTTGCTCGTTGTATTTCCCCGTTACTTCCATTGCTTTGTGGTCCGGTAGGGTGCCGGGTTTTGCCGTTTCGTAGCCACCGGGAAACATGATCATCATGATAGGTTCTGCATCAAGAGCGCCTATGGAGATTGGTTCGCCAAATCTCTGGAAGTTGCTGAGCCCTCAGCGCCTTTGGGTCCAACAATCCAAAGCATCGCTCCCGCGGGGGGCATCCCTCCGAGTGACTCCTGGGATTATGGGTATTTTTGGAATGACGACGAAGCGCTTCCAATCTAACGCAGCCTCGCGTACTCTGCTTTTGCCTGCTTGTAGAGGGGAATGTCAGGGTCGGCGTCTTTCCAGAGGAGGAGAAAGGCCCGGTAAGCGGCGAGCGCACGGACGCGGGCGGCGTCAGCATCAGCCCCCTGTGAGGTTCTTGCTTGTAAGGCATTCGCACGTGCCACGCCCAGACGCGCCAGTGCTCCCGTCCAGCAGTTCCACACCAAGCCGCTGTGCTCGAGGATCTTCTGGAACTCGGAGGCGGCTTCTTGGCCCAGTCCAGCCGCGAGATAGGCTTGGCCGCGTACAAAAGCAGGATAGAGACACGACAGATTGCTGACGAAGGGAATTTGCCCAAGTTCGATGGTCGAGGCAGCTTGCAAAGTATTGAGAGCGAGAGCGGGATTCTTTCGATTCAAGGCCAATTGCGCTCGGGTCGCGGGTAGCCAGAGAGACTGTATCTGGGTATCCAGCGGATGG
>Ga0123355_10015892_pt1 | contig 11843 bp, 8 predicted proteins | sample TergutEmb28metaG_3_FD_89872 | JGI IMG/M metagenome (GOLD analysis project Ga0123355, IMG submission 89872) | Embiratermes neotenicus P1 segment gut microbial communities from Petit-Saut dam, French Guiana - Emb289 P1 | ecosystem: Host-associated > Arthropoda: Insects > Digestive system > Gut ... | reverse complement strand
TTGACGATGAGGAAAAAGAAGACGTACTAAAAATAGAGCAGGGATACAACAAAGATGGGCGACCCGGTTGCAATCAAGTGGTGATGGGCAAGGTTACAAATGAATTGGGGATACCATTATCTTTCTTCTCGAATACGTCTGTCAAGAAACCATCCAGTGCTTCTTTCTCCAAGTCTGTACTTGCTTTAGGTGCAGCCGGATAAAATATGCCATCTAACAGTGCTTCCCCAAACCGTTTCAGCATCTCAAAGTCAGAAAACAGGATATGCCCTATTTCGTGAGCCAGTAATCCAATGCCAAATTGGTGTTTTTCTTGCCGAGATGAAAGTCTTGTGATATTGGGATGACCGACGTTTATATAGATGCGCTGATTATCCGTATATGCAATTTCAGAATTTACTTTATCGTTCCAACCCAGTTCAATCTTGATGGGTTTCTTGTATTTGTTGCCGGTAGCCTCTGCCATATCTGCAAGATAGCCACGCCACATACCCGAGGTAAAAAATTGCTTATCTGTGATTTTGGACTTTTCATCGTCAATTCTGCGTCTTAACGCCAAGTGTGAAACTCGTGCCATTTTAATCGCTCCTTTATTTGTTATCAAATGAAAAACCGCCAAAAGATACGCATTCAAGCTAATCTTTTGGCGGTCGCCGTTTATATCCGGTTATCCAAACGTCCCCTAAGCGACTTTTGGACTAACACAAGTGTTTTTGATTTCTTCACGACTTTCCGGGTCAGCAGATACCGATGAGAGTATCGTATACCCCGCTGACTCCGCCATATCTTCGGTTATTGCATAGGATTGCACCCAAGAAATTAATTCGCGCATTCCGCAAACACCATCAGTTATCATGGCTTCACGGCAACGGATTTGTATTGCTTTAACCACAGAAACCATCAACTTGATGTCATCCTCATCTTCAACTCCGGTCAGAGATTTTACACGGGATACCATCTCTGCTTCAGTGGGTTCGTCAATATCCAGAACCAAGTTCATGCGGCTGATAACCGATTGGTTCACATTACGGCATCCTGCGTAGTCGTTATTAGTTGTTACCACGACCACTGTATCGGGATGTCTGGTTATTGTTTCACCTGTGGGCAGCGTTATTTGCTTACAATTATCAAGCAAAGAGTTCAGTCCGACCAGAACACCGGGATTGGCTATAACGGACGGCTCTTGAATCTCAATTACATACCCGTATTTCATTGCACGAACCAGATTTGTTTCTACATATCGGAAACGCTGTCCTGTTTCCACTTTATCGGAAGCACCGGGAGGGTTGAGGGATTCTTCGACCTCTTTCTTTGCAGACGCATGTATAACATTCAGCATCTCTTGATATACCGCATCCTCCGTAATATCCTCGTCGTAAACCCCTGTTAGCTTTTGATAAGCCGAAGCAGGGTCTATCTGAATATCTTCAAGCGTTGGAACTTTCGGTGCGAAGCCTTTCGATTTACTGTCCTTGCCTGTATTTTTCGCCTCGCTTTTCCCCGAATCACCGTCCATTCCCTCCACATCAGGAAGAATCTGTCCAAGCAAATCGAATATTTCCGTGTTTGCAGAACAGGTGAGTGAAAGATACGGCAGATTAAACGCTGCCGCTATTGCTCTGGCACTCTCTGTCTTACCAACGCCTGCTGACCCGCGCATCATGAAGTTTCGCATAGGTAAGTTGCTGTCAGTGGTGGCTTTGGCATGTTGTGCAATTGAAATTACTTCCTTGGGAACAATGAACCACGGCTCAATAGTGGGGATAAGTGCTTTTTCTTCAAGGGTGAACGCCCTTTCGGAGAAAGCATATTTGCCCGTCAAATCAGCAGTGTCAACTCGCTTTTTGCCCTTTTCTGTTTTTTTAGATGTTCCCGTTCCGGGCTTTAACACTCGGAATGTTCCTGCGATTACCGTATCGGGTGCATAGCGTCCCTGTTTAAGATTTAGCGAGGTGAGTGGTCTGATACCGGCCGAGTCTATGGTGGTCTTTATGCCATTCTCCAATGTATCCGCTTGCTCCATGCGCACATAAATGTTGTCACTCAACACTGCCCCGATTTTAGATAGTTCGTCATCATCCATGAGTGTGCCGCCGGTTCCGTCTGTATTAGGGATTTTCTCCATGCAATCGAAAAACTCTTTGTCGCTCTTAGTATCAAATTCCATAGCAATAACAGGCATCAGTAATGCTGTACCGTCCTTGCCCCCTCTATCTTTTAGGATGTATTGTTTGAATGTTGTTTCTTCCGAGTTTTCAAGGATTCCGGCTTGGAATGAACCATTTGAGGGGTCGTAAAGAACCACCTCAATATTGCCTTTTGAATCAACTCGTTCGGCAATATAATTTTCGCCTATTTTGCCTACAGCAACGCTGGAATCAAGACCTCTGCTTGCCATATTAACAGCCACAACTGCTCTTAAAGTTGGGGCGTGTAATGATACAAGTCCCGGCTCTTTACGATAATCAGATTTTGCATCCGTTCTTTGTTTTTCAACCTCGGCAAATGGCTTGGAAGGTTTGCGTTTGTATGTCCAGTCTGAAAATAATAAATTTTTACTCATAGTTTCAAGTCTCCTTTTATGTTTGTTTTGCACATCTGCAAAAAGCAAAAGCCCCGAAAAATGTGTTTTCACACATAATCCGAGGCTTCGCCGTTATAAAATTATTGGCTCTGTGCTACTTTTACCGCCCTTTGGCATATTAGCGACTCTCTTTTTTGGGTTTGTCATAATGTCTGAAATTCAGCGTCAAGGCTTTGGCCACGCTCTCTTCAAAGCGAAGAGCTGCTTCACCGGTCAAACCATGAATCTGCGCCTGCATGAATAATTCTCCCAGCCCGTAATAGATGTCATGTGCTGTGCATGTGTTGTCATCGTCAAAAGCACGTTCAAAGACTTCAAGAACAGGCTTTGCATACTTTTGAGCTATACCAAGTTGCTTTAACACGGCTTCCATGCACCCTGCGGGATAATTAATGTGTACATCCAGCAAAGCAGTTAAATCTTTCAAACATTCACTGTAGATAGCAAAAACACCATCAAGATTCTCAAGGAAACGTGACATACTCGCATTGCCTTTGTGTTCAAGTCCTACTGCTTTTCCGAGAGGGAGCAGCAGTCTGTCTTTGCCCACAACCAATTTGGGAACGAGGTTCACCCCGCTAATCCCAATATCGGAAGAAGATAGACGTAAACCGGGACGTACAGGAGCATCTTCTGTGTCTATACCATGTCTTTTCAAAGCATCGGTATAACTTTTTACCAGAGATGTTTCCCCTGATAGTTCCCATTCTGCTGTGGTAATGGAGTGATTCCAGTATCCTGCCGCAAAGGTGTTGCGGGGGAATCGGGTTTGGATATATTCTGTTGCCGCTTGGAAAATTTCAGGCATAGGCAACGGAACGTACTCTGAACTCATCACAGCAGATACTTTGTCGTCTGCAATACGGATTTTGCATGTGGAATTTTTATTAGCAACATTGAGGCAATCATTAATGATGTCCCGCAATACATCAGGAGCTACTCTTTTGAGTGCCGAGCCGGATATTTGCGCCCTGTCCTGTAGCGTCGGAATGGCACAGTCACGAATAGCCGTTGTTTCCTGCTTGCTTCCTGTCAGAACTAATTTAGTCCCCCTCGCTGTGTCAGCGGATATAGCGGGTTTTGTTGTCGGAATGTCGCTGTCCTCTAATAGCGCAACTTCAAGTGCGTGGTTTTCTTGCCCGGTTATCCATTCAGCTTTTCCTTCACGCTCAAGCAAAAATGTGAGCATATCGGAAATTTCACCAAAAGACTTGGAGGCTGAATCACAGCAATATTCATTTGTTTCCGGCACTCTTGCAAACTCTGTGTCATAAGTCCGAAGGCTTTCTTGAACAGTCGGATAAGCAAGTGCAGAACTTCCGTGAGTTAATCTTGTCATAAAAAATCTCTCCTTTGAATTAGCCTCGTTGGGCATTTTTAATTTATGTTTGTTTTTCCCAATAAAAAGGCAGGAATGGTCAAGTCATAAAGACTCAATAATCCATTCCTGCCTATGCGGGTTTAATCCCCGAAAATAAAAAAAGCCAGATATAGGCACATTATCCCCACTTGTGGCGGGGAATAAATTGTTGCTCACCTCAAGTTAGTGGCGGCAACATTGCTTTTAATCTGGCTGGTAATTTTATAATCTGCAGATTGATAATTCAATTATAGCGCGGTATTTCAGAGTAGTCAAACTTTTTCGGTTAGAATTTTTGCATGAAAAAAGCACCGAGGAAATCCCCGATACTTGACCTTCTTAACATGCACAATCTGAATTATTCATCAAAAGTAAAGAATTTGAACTGCCAACTCCAGCTAAATAGAATTCTTTGTTAGCCATTACAGTTTCGTATGCTTTTTTGCCTTGAAAATCATCAACAACGGCTTTTTCTTCATTTGACAAGTCATTGTATGGTGTATTGCCATAATCCGGGGGTAGCCAATTCTTACTCATCCCCACATAGATATTGAATTTATCAATAATCTCATGGTCAGTAAACATGATGTGAACTGTTCCTTTTTTATAGAAAGTCACGTTGAAGTATTTACACTGAATATTTTTGGTTTGCCCTGCTCGCTCTGCACGATACAATATAGAATGCAAATCAACTTCAAGCAACATGCGTCCATCCAGATAATTGAGTACCTTCTCAATGTCACATAAGACTTCGTATGCCCTGTACACATCAAAGGTTTCGGTTTTCCACGAATATCCTGAGAATATCCCGTTAGCAGGTATAATAGACTTTTTGCCTATCTTGTGGGCTTTATTGGTCTTCCATCCATTGTAATAATGGATGTTGCTGTTGCCTGATTCGGGATAGTAGGAGTATTCAGATGTAAGCGTATCAAACAGGTTCATAATGCTCCCTTTCACGCCTTCATATATGCGACCGTTGATTTCAGTAAACTTTTGGAGGATGTTGAAGAATGAAAAATCATAATCTGCCATCTTGCCTACTGATTTCATGTACTCATTTTGGAGTTTACTTGTAAGCCTACCTGTAACCTTCTTGTTTTGTAGCAGAGCTTCCCAATATTTTAGACGAACGGATTTTAGATAGCGGTTGATACTTTCTTTTCCTGTATTTGATGCATGTTCTCCCACGCGCAGGCTTAGTATTGGGCGGCTGTACTTATCAGCATTTGGGCGGGATTCTGTCGGGATTGCACTCATAATATAAGGCTTCATCGCTTCATATTCCCTTATTAACCCCACGCCGGCAGAAGTCTCAATATTGAATTGTTGTATCATAAGCTCAATGTCACTTCCGTAAATAAGGTCAGTGGATTCATAAGCAGGCATATCTTGTTCTACTGCCTTTTTCATCCTCTCATAAATATCGCTTTTCCTATATTGGTCAGCGTCAGGAATTTCAACTTTAATGATAGCAACATCTACATCAGCAATACGTTCAGCTTTTCTGAACGCATCATTTACAAATGTGATTTTTGCTCCATATTCTTGGAGTTTCCGTTGCAATAATTGGCGTGTAGCAGTATACGGATTGCGAATTGTTTCTGCATTGAGAAGGCAAATCACTTGTCCTCCATCCTTTTGAATTTCAAGAGCTTTCAGTAAATGTAAATCTCCGGCCGCAAAAGGAGGGTTCATGAGAATAAGGTCATATCGCTTAATGCCTCGAAAACTCAGGAAATCATCCTGAACTATTCGCATATTTACAGCATTTACGGCATTGTATCGCCGTCCCAGTTGCTTGTACTCTTCGGCTTCAGCTCTGGTTTTGTTCCATTTTCGGTTCAATTCCCTGTATCTGTCACTTATATCCTCAATAGACTCATTTGAAAAGTTATATTTGAGTATTTGTTGCAGATAGCGGTCAATTTCTATGCAATCAACATCCAACCCCCTTTCCTTCGAGTTGTAATTAACATTGTTGTAAAAAGCATTCGCAGCCGCCTTAACCAAATCACCTTTGCCGGCAGATGGTTCCAGGACTGTTTCTATTTTACCCCAATCAGCCCCTGCAAGCATCATACCTGCCAATTTTCTTGGAGTCGGATAAAACTGATTTTCCATTGTGCTGGTTAATACTTGAATATTCATAATTTTGGCCTCCTATGCCGAAAAAAACAAAACGGGAACGGTCAGCCCGATAAGGCTACATCCGTTCCCGTTCAACTTGAATTTATAGTTTTGTGACAAAGTGAAAGAACAAGAATGATTTAACCATTCCTTCACCCCGCCACTTTCTGTTGGTGTGTTAAGATAGTATTAACAGCCGATTTAAGCTGGTCATTGGAACTATTCGCCGTGAGAAACCATTTCATACCATCAAGGTTCTCGGATTCAAGATGCCCTAGTGTTTTCCCTCTATCTCTCCCGAAGTTTACTGTAACTGCCCTCGCCTGTTCCAATGTCATCCCCTGCTGCCCTTGGAAGGATTGAGGCGAAGATTGAGGCGGTGCAGAATATTGTTGCTTCAGAGGCTTTGGATTAAGAGCCTGTTCTTCAACATGTTTTGCAATCGCAGCATCCAGTAATATGCGCCCTTCGCGAAGTAATTTAGCCCCGAAAGTCACTTCCCATACTTCAATGTAGGCAACTATCTCTGCAAAAGCAGTGTAGAAGTCTTGGTCACTTAAAGAGGCTGTTACCCTTGTTTTGCTCTGGAAAGTTCCGCCTTTTGCATAAGCACTGCCGTTGGAATTCGTTATTTTTACGGCTGTACCGCTGTTGATTTCAACTGTCCATGGATATTTTTTTACTTCCCCGCTTGATTGGTCTGCCTGTTCCCTGCTAATCCGAAAAATTACCATGGTTGCTCTGCCTTCGTGGTCAGTATTTCCGAAGATTTTGCTTGACGAAAATATTTCCCTCGATAAATATTGAAACATTGTCTCTTTTGCAAAATCAAAGATAAGCCTTGCCTGAGAGGGTGCAATGTTAGCTTCAGCATATCTGGATTTATCTCCCTTGCCGTTGCTGAAATCCCGTAGAAATACACCTATGTTAGAGCGAACCTTACTTCCGTCTTCCCTCACATCGTCTCCTCTTGCGTGGAGGTTTGCGTAATTAATAGGGGCGGCAGGGTTCATTTTGTCAGTGAACTCCAAACATATCTTGTTGGTCATATATGTGTGGATTGCGTTGTTAATGTATACTTTTTCGTTATTTTTACTCATTTTTATCCGTCTCCTTTTCATGCTCATTTGAGTTAAATGCAAGAGCCGTGTGTTGTTTGCAGAGGGAGCTTCCATTTGGATAGCCTGCAATTCTGCTATAAAGACTGTATACACAGGACTTTCCGCTTTGTTTGCACGCACTCCCGTTGGCATAAATGCACCTACGTTTGTCTTTACGATAAACGCATCCTGTATATTTTGAGGTGTCGAGTCCATCACATGTTTCTTTGAAATTGGTGCATACTTTACAATAGTCACTCATAGAGAATATCTCCCTTCAATTCGCCGTAGGCGTATGTTCTAGTCTTCTTGCGGCCACGAAATGAACAGTACACTGTCTTCCTGCACTTCTGCGTACAGTCCTTCGTTGCCCAGCTTCTCTGCTATGACATCCCAAAACATCACCGGTGGCATTTCCTCGAAGTTATAAATAACGGCTGAGTTGTAGTCGTATACCTTTCCATCATCTTTAATGGTCAGGCACAAATCGCCTTTGACATTCAAATCAGCAATTACGTCTTCCAAGGCATTATAAAACACGATATTGAACCACTTTTCCACCCCGGCGGGTGAATTAAGAGGTATTGCGGAAGGTGCAGGAGGCTTAGGAGTTTCCAACGAAGAAGTTTCTACAGGTTTGCTCGCAACAATTCTATCTGCCTTTGCAGCAATATCTTCCGGCCCGTTCACTTCATATACATTGGTAACGTGTAACGCCAGATATCCGTTCTCCTTAAAGCATACATCCATAAATTTGCGCGTCCCGTTTGCGAACAGCACCTCAATCCTTCCCATGCCGGTCGCAGTGGAAGGGTGACTGCTCCAGCGATACCGAATGTCCTCTCCATAGACAGTCGCCAGTTTATGTTCAACTCTCGCATCAATATCAACTGTGATGTCATATTCTTTAGTAGTTGCAGCAATTCTGGTTTTTGTTTTGCGGGATTTACGTTTGCGTGACCATTCCCTAATCTTAGGAAGGGTTAATGCTACGCAAATAATGCCCATACCGACCAAAAACACCGGCATCGCCCCCCATTGCACCATTGCCCATAATGCAAGCATACTTAAAATACAGGAAATCAAAACATCAAGTTTTCTCCATGGTCTACTCATTGTCCTTGTTTTTTCCATTAGGAACATCTCCTTTGCTGAAATTAAAATAGGGTAGTGCAGGTCGAATATCCGGCCCACACTACCCCGTTTTCCTGCTTCGTTCTTTAGAACGGTAAATCATCGTCATCCAAATCCATTGGTTCCCCAACACCTTCATATTGCTGTGCGGGTGCGGCAGGAGGAGGACTTGCTGTGTTTCCATCTTCTTTTTTGGAAGCGGTTTTCACGTAGTCCCATGCGAGGACGCTTATTTTGGGGACTGCTACTTTGCCGGAACCATCTCTTTTCTCTACATCTTTGAACGTCAAAATACCTGTCAAGGAAATGGCACTGCCCTGTTTCACTTGTGCCTTTTGCATCCGAGAAAGAATATCGCTGTTCACTACACAATCATACCAAACTGTGGTTTTCTTATCTCCATAGCCTTGGTCTACAGCGACGCTGAATGTTCCAAATGTTGTTCCGTTGTGTTCGCGTACTTGCACGCCGTCTTTGCCTATCCTTGCAAATGGAATGGTTACTGTTGTCATCGTAATGACCTCCTAAAATTATTTGCCTATTCGGTTAATTCCGTAGGCTTAGAATATGAAAAACGGGAACAGAATGGAGTTCTGTTGCATCACACTCCATTCTTGTACCCGTGATTTCCGAACAATAAAAAATGCCCGATTAAAGGGATTGACATACGCACACAATGCAATGTGCAGGTCACTTAGCAAAGCAATAATCCTAAAAAGGGTTAGGAACTATGCTTACTATCCTTATAATCTGGCAGAAAACTTATAATCTGTAATTGAGATATTACGATTATAGCGCGGTGTTTCGATACCGTCAAACTTTTTCTGTGTATTTTTTGCATGAAAAAAGCTCCCCGGAGGAGAGCCTTATATCTTTTGTAATTCGCCATTTATTGAGATGCTTCTTGTCTAAATTGTATATTTGAGGTCAAATGTCTGCCGCCCGGTAACAACCCTCTTGCCCCAATAGCTTCCACCTCAAAACGAGTTGAGTTTGAAGCAGTATCGCCATTAATAGGCAATACGATTGTCCACTGACGTTGATTTTGTGCAACATTAGTGAATCCGGCTTGAACTGAATGTGCATTATCAAAATTCCCTGTATCCAACGCACGGATGAAAACTGAATTTACATCAGCAGTAGTAATAATCGTAAACACTGCATCAAAGTTACCACCGGCAGTGGGAACGATTGTTGGTTGGCTTACAGACAAAATGCTTTGTACAGGTATTATAGGCAACTCATTGGCAGAATAACCTTCAATATGGTTAATTACAGCCATTGTTTCGGTTGGGTCTCCCCATCCCATTGTTCCCCACATTCCCGTATTTGCTGCTCTTGCTCCGCCGGCAAACACATTGATGGGAACATATCTCCAACCGGGAGACGGGGTAAAAATCGCTGTCCAAGTAATCTCGTTTGTACCGCTGTTACGACCGGATGCCGTAACAGCCGCCGCCCTGCCCGGAATCTGCAAATCAACCCATTGTGCGGCACGGTTTGTTACAACGGTTACTTGAACCTGTGTTCCTGCGGCATTCCATTGTGCGGTTGCACTGCGAATAGAAGCAGATTCACGATTCACTGTAATATTAACAGAACGAGTTACGTCTGCAAGCTGGCTGTTTGCGTTGCTTGCAGAAATTTGGATAGATTGACTATCTTCGGGGGCTACATTAAGTGTCCATGTACGATTGCCCGCGTTGGAAGCCGAACCGGTACGGTGAGCATTTACACGCCTGCCGTCAACCATTCCCCATACGTAATTTACATCTGCATTAGTCTGCACAGTAATTGCAGTGGAATCACCGACAAGGATATTGCTTTGTCTTGCACTTGCATTGAGAATCAACGGATTAACAGGTACAACAAACGGAGCAACCAGTTCCACTTGGAAATTCTGATTAGTCGCACCGCTTATAACATACGCATGGTTCGCACTAACCTGAACCATGTGCCGTCTGTATACGTTTGGTGTATAGGTTACTTGCCATACACGTTGACCACCTGACTCTGTAATCAGGCTTGCGATTCTGTAACGTGCATTGTCAAATCTGACCCAAACATATCTTGAATTTGCACCGGTTACAATCTCAAGTGTTACTGCATTACGTGCAGTTGCTTCAATTTCCCTGATGCTGTAGAGTGTATGGACAGAGGGTATTGGTTGAGGCCGGGGAACGGGGGCAGGACGAGGGGGTACAGTGGGCATTGGGTGTGGCTGTATAACCATCGACCCGCTTACTGTAATAGGAATAATCATGCTTGCACCACCTACAGAATTATTTAATCCTGCATAGATAGTTACAGCTTGACTTGCCATTGGGCGAATACTCAAGTCCCAGCTTTTTTGCCCTGTTTGGGTGTTATTGTCCAACATAGTCGCCGGAACTCTGATACCATCCACGACAGCCCATACATAGTTGACTACACTGTTTGTTCTGAGTGAGAATGTCACACTTTCGCCGGGGGCAACATTCGTCTCGTCAACCCAAAAAAACGTGATAGCCGGAGCATTAGCACCTGCTGTATTTACACTTGCCGCAATTGCTCCCATCGGGAGTATGAACAGCAACACAAGGACACATGCGGTTGTAACCGCAACTTTGCGTTTAATGGTGTTCACCATAAATTTCCTCCTTCGGATTGTTTGTTTTTGCAAATAGAAAAAGCCAACCTGATGTGGTCGGCTTAGATATTCATTCATTTTAATTATACGAACTTTGTTCAAAAACGAACGCATTGCTACTTGCTTAAATATTACGGTTTTGTTACTGCCATACAAGTATTCCATCGCATAGTATCATCATTTGTTATTCCCGCCCATGGAAGTTGCTGAATGAGGGGTTCGCCCCAAATTTCAGCCAGATTATTTTTTAAGAACACAGGAATATTTGCATCTCTGCAAGCCTTTACAATTTCTTCAATCCACTCACGCTTAGGAATGATTTTTCCATTGCGTCGCCCTGTTTCTGCCCCTATAATCACCCACGAAGGGCGGTCGCAATCTTCATTGCACCAGCCTAAATAGTTAAGAGTCTTCCAGCCGGGTTGTTGCAATGGTTCTATACTTGCGAAAATATTTGCCGCTTGAAACTCATATGGCTCTCCATCACTCAAGAGGTCTATTCCCGTTTGTGTAAATCCTACCCATACATTAGGATTGTTCAAAAAGTGAGAGTAGCCGTTTATTTCCTCGTATCGTTTTGGATTTTTAGTAAGGAAAATATATCGGTGCCATGGTGCTGCTTCACAAGCCTCGAATATATCCATAATCCACTCATTCGGCACCCAATCCCCAAATATATCTGCCATACTACCCACAAACACTGTCTGAGGGCTTTTAACCGTGGCAGGCTCGTCTAAGCGATATCTATGGAACGTGGGAGTGAAGCCGAAAGGGAACGGGTTTTTGCATGACTTTGTGAGTTCAAAACCCTTTTTGCATTCAAGTATCCTGATGTGTTCGTGTCCACCATCCAAATCAAATTCAAATCCCAATGGGTCAACAGTTTCTCTCCCGAACCGTTTTACA
>Ga0123355_10015891_pt1 | contig 11843 bp, 14 predicted proteins | sample TergutEmb28metaG_3_FD_89872 | JGI IMG/M metagenome (GOLD analysis project Ga0123355, IMG submission 89872) | Embiratermes neotenicus P1 segment gut microbial communities from Petit-Saut dam, French Guiana - Emb289 P1 | ecosystem: Host-associated > Arthropoda: Insects > Digestive system > Gut ... | reverse complement strand
ACGTCAGATATAAAATTCAAATCAATTCTTGTTGAAAAAAAGCAATGTATAGATGATTTAGATCTAATAAACAAATTGTCTAAACAATTATCGGGCTTTCTCAGAGATCATATGGAAACCTTTATTCAGTATGATCGTATAGTTTGCTATTATGATTATGGTCAACGAGAACTGACCCATATATTAGTATCTGTGTTTAGTGCAATGTTTAATAATGCTGAGTTCAAGAAAGTGATGCCTGCTAATTACAAGTTAAGTCAAGCAGCCGATCTATTATGCACAATGGAGCTACTTTCTATTAAATCCAGCAAACAGTTATTATCAAAATCGGAATTCGCTTTTTTCAAGTCGGTGCGCGACCTTAATAAATCGTACTTACGAGCACTTAACTCGAAAAAACTATAACAAAGACTTCGCTGATTTTGCTCTATATTCATATCTCTACACTCTACAGACAGAAATAGTTCTATTTGACAGACCAAATGAACGGTTTATTGTGACAGATACAGCGCCAAATAAATGTCTAGATAAATGACCAGTTAAATGTCCAGTTAAATAAAGCAGAACAGCAAGTGCTTTCGCTAGAAAAGTGTCCGATGTCGTATTAAGTGTCGTAATATATGTCACATTAAATAAAACCGGACAAGCTGTCCTTACAATAATTATAGTGCCAGGTGGTAGTGCAATCTCTGTCCTTCAAATTGGGCTTTAAAATGATTGGATAATTTTTGGGAATTATTTATTTTAGCCAATCATTTAGCCAATAACAAATTATGAATCCCTTGAAAACACTAGGGGAATTGGATTGGGTAAACTTTAGAATTAAATTATTTTCACCCAATAATGTGCGAGAAAAAGCTATTCGCCGATTAGCTTTTTGAACTGCCGTTATTGAAAAAGGGTTTGCTGTTGTGTTCTATCGTCCCGACGAACAATTTAATACGACAGAAAAAGTGTCCGATGACTTGTATGGAGACTTGGTGGGTACCCATCAAGTCAACCACCAAGATATTCACCAAGTTAACCGTCAAGACCGAATCGCGGAATTAATCGAGTGCTGTTCAATGCCAAGGGATGAAATGCGGCAATTTAATACGACAGAAAAGTGTCCGATGTCGTATTTAATGTCACAATAAGTGTCACATTAAATAAAGCCGAGCAAGCTGTTCTTTAAATAAATACAGTGCCAGATGGCACTGCAAATGGCACCGATGGCACTGTAAATGAAATTGCCATATTGGAGCCGCTATCAAAAACGCCAAGCATTGCTTGACGAATTGAGTGGTAAAGATAAGAATGTAAAATCGTAAGCATTGCATGCGATTTTTGCGGAAGGCGGATATTGGAACCAATTTTGACCCCTAACTTTACCCCTTACAGAATAAAACACGATAATACTAGGCGGGACAAGAATTTCGGAAAACCCCTGAAAACCATTGGTACACAAGGATAAAACGACACTAAACAATACTGTTAAACACGCCCAAAAACAGCCAAAAAGCAACTACGGACCAGAAGGTCAGGGATTCGAATTCTCTCCGGCGTGCCACACGCAAGTAATCCGAACTTTTCACCGAACATAAAAGCCATCGGTGATTGCTTCGGATTTTTGCACTGGCTGTAGTTATAAACCCACAAAAAAAGGGAGCGCACTTCGTAGGACATTTCGTCCCGAAGTGCGCTCCCTATGGCTATTTATCCTCCCTTCTCACTTGTGCCTGTTCTGCTTTCCATTTCTCAAACTCTCGCTTACCTTCTTCGCTATTAAAATATTTTTGCATTTGTGGTAAAAGGTAACGTGCGAGAGATTCAATGCTGTGCATTGGAACTCCCGATACATAATCTGTTTTCTTTGGCATTTGCTAAGTAACCTCCGAGCATAATCATTTATTAAATTGTAATTGCTCTTAGTGAGCCGATGGTTTATCTATCACCTCTTTCTCGTGGCTGACGTTGTTGTTTAACTCTAAGCGATTGTGCGGCTTCACGGCGATATTCTTCCGGGATTGCATCATAAATCGCTTTTAGCTTGTCAAAGTTACGCTGTAACTGTATTGCGTCCATCCGCTCATTTATAGTTATTTTACTTGATTCAATCTCTTTTTTAAGAGAAGCGTTGATTTTTTCTTGTCGTTCAAACTCGCCTTTGTATTTTTTAACAGTTGATAAATAAACTTCCATGTTAGGGATAAATCTCGTAATCATCGGCATTAGTTCGTCACGCTTCTTTCCTGCATTAAGCGGATTGATGCTATCAAGCGTCTCTTTTATCTTTTCGGCTTGTTTGGTGAGGTTGACTGCCTGCTTAAACACCCTCATTGGAATGTGTCTCCGCCCTGTCTTACTGGCGGATTCGCCACGTTCAATGTCGGGATATGCTTTTACCATGTGGGAAAAGAAAGCGTCTTGCCATTTTGTAAGTTGTGTTCTATTACCGATGATGTCCTTTGCTGATAATCGCCCATCTTCTGTAATCGGTGTAAAACATAAGTGCATATGCGGTGTTCTTTCGTCTAAATGAACCACCGCAGTAAATATATTGTGTCTACCGATTTTCTTAGACAGGAAATCAACCGCAGTTTTGAAATATGCCTTTATTTCCTCTCGCTTTTTTCCTTTGAAGAAATCAGGACTTGCCGTTATGAGCGTGTCAATAAATCGGACACTGTCTTTTCGTGTCCGACACCCTGCCGACTCAATACGGTTATCTGATTCTCTTTTATATGATGTTTCGGGTTTTATGATATGGATATTATGCTTGCTACGCTCTATATCAATATCGGGATTACTTTTGTATTTTTCCTTAGTGCGTTCATGATGTGCTTCTAATGCTCCAAAACCGCCTTTCTGCTTAGAGAATCGCATGATTGCGTACTGTGCTATTGTTATCATTCCTTTCTTTCGAGTGCAGTTGCACTAACACCCATAGTTTGTGTGCTTGTAACCATTGCAATTACAAGCCGTTCTGACCTCTACTTTTCTACTTTTAACCTCCTTTTTCTTGCGTGTGCTGCTTTTTGTTTACGAAGTACAGATTTTGAGCAATCATCGCAATATTTAGCATTGTTTGATTTTGATTGATAGACCTTTCCGCAGAGGGTACATTTTTTCATCGAATCATTACGGAACAACTCAGATTTGAGTTTTAATCCGTCTTTGTCATTAAGCAGTACCCAGCGGAAGAATTTGCAGTTGACCGAGTATGTAATGCTCTGTGGACATACATCATCAAGCAATAAGCAGTTGCCGTTATCATAATTTGAGCAGATATTACTAATCAGCTTCACAGCAGCCTGACGTTGTCTTGGTGTCATTCTAGGCAGTGAGCCATCAGGTTTTCGCATAATCGGGGGAAGTTTTTGCATTTTAGCGTGGTCGCTCCTTTTCTGTTTTTAAGCAGTAAAAAGCACACTCACAAATTATGGTGTGCTTTTTAGTGCCGTGCATCTTCGTATTTTTCAAATTCTTTTGTAATGGCTTTAATCCGTTTAATTACTCCGCTATGGTTTTTATATCCCAACTTTTCTGCAACTTCTTTGTATGTGAACCCCATAACACGCAGCTCTAATATCATCATGTCCTTTTCTGATAATCGAGCCTTGAACTGCTCCACATAATCTTCTTCAATAAAATTGTTCTCAAAGTTTGCGGATTTATCTTCAACATAAAGTACACCGTGGTCATCATCGTCCTCTAAACATTCTTCCAGCGAGATTGTCTGAACTCTTTTTGAGCGTGTATGATACCACTTGCGGATAAAATCAATTCTGACATTAGTTTCCCAATTCTCAAAATCCTCATCACATGGCATTTCTTTTACAACATCGAGAATAGGTTGCCAGTTTTGCTCCGCAATACCACGTTTAACAACACGTCCCATTATTTCTCTGATATGTACAGGGTCGAAGAATGGGATAATCTCTGTGCTTGGAGTTTGAAAGAGCCGTTGCAGACCCCACCCTGTTTCTTCTTCAAGCAACTTTGCCCACAATGCTATAGCATACGATAACTTCCATACAGGACTATAGCCTGTGTAATGCTCTTTCCAACCTCCGAATCCGAAGTGTGGAAAAGCAAGTGCAGAAACAGCATCCATTATTTCATTTAGAAACTGGTCACTATTTATTAAATCTGCCAGTTCTTCTGACTGTGCGAGTTCTCCAAGACAGCGTGGCAATTTTCTAAGAGTCGGGCATTTAACAATCATTTCTTCTGGCAAGATATATACCATTGGTAAATAACGTGCATTAGCGTCATATGGGAAACTATAGGCTATGGACATAGTGGAAACCTCCTTTCAAATTACTTGGCCCTCTATTTATTTACGACACAAGTATACATATAATGTTCCTGTTTTGCAAAAATAGTTTGTGAATAGTTCGGTGGAAGTTACTGTGGGAAACCAAAAAAACTTCGGGACAAATTGTCCTCCAAGATGGAGAGTGCAATCTGCCCCGAATTTGTGGTGAAATATTGTGTTTAATTAAATTTTATGATAAACTGCGTTTAGTTAATATCGTTATCTGAAATGGCAGGTAACGCACAGCACAGGGTGCTGAATTTATATTTTCAGCAGAGGAGATTATATGAAATATAAAGCAATCATATTTGATGTCGGGGATACATTGCTTGAGCATTATCCAAACGAAGAGCAGATATATGTTCAACGGCTTAAACACTTAGGATTTGATATTGATGCCAAAATGGAAGCAGAAATAGGAAAGGTCATTTTAGAAACCTCAAATGAACAGATAATCAAAGAGCAAAATGGTGCACCAAGAATGCCGGATCAAGAATTTGAAGCAATGCTTGATAAAGCTGCTTTGTATTTTGTTTATAATGGGAAAGAGGATTCTGAATATTTAGAAACACTCAAGAATTTACCCATACCTAAACAAGAGCTTAGAGTAATCCCCGGCACATTTGAGGTGTTGCAAAAGTTGAAGGATAAAGGGTTTCGGTTAGCAGTTGTATCAAATCACCGCACATGGCTACCGGATTATCTGACAAAAATAGGATTATCGCAATTCTTTGAAACAATTGTTGTATCTGAAGTTGTAGGAGTTGAAAAACCGGATATCCGTATCATGCAGATAGCTTTAAATAACCTCGCACTAAACGCCTCAAAATGTTTGTATGTCGGCGACCATCCTTTTGATGTTCTATGTGCAAAAAACGCAGGAGTTGATTGTGCGTGGCTGGCTACTTCTGATAATATTCTTCCTGACAGTGTTCCTTATAAAGAAGATTATAGGATACAGAAATTGCATGAACTACTAAATAACGTTCTGTAAGTGAACTACAGAAACTAAGCATTTCGCCGTTTAGTCGTTGAAAAAGTTCTGCAGCTTGAAAGTTGAGATTAAGCAACCAACGAAAAACGATGGACGAGAGACGAGAGTCATATGCCTGTACACCTTATAAAAACAAGCCGTGCTTTTCTCGCTGTTCGCTCGAAAATCCCGACTCGTTTTCCTGTCGCTCAAATGTGTGCCGCCCATAAGGCGGCGACACACATTTTCTCGCCAGTCGGTGAACAGGCATAACACACTAGACTTTGCTAAAGCAAAATCGTGTGCCAAAGTGGCTTGCCGCCCCTTTGGAAACCCCGCAAAACCATTAAAAAAGCACATTCAGCATCCGTGCTGAATGTGCTTTTTTAACGGTTCTCGTCAACGCACCGCCCGACTGCAAACCATCGCTGTTTGCATTCTACCGACTTGCAGACGAGTGTTATATATTCAACATACCTGACATGATTATGTTGAATGTATAACATTAAAATACCCAAAAGCAACATTGACTAAACCGTCGACTTGGGGTATAATGTGTAGCATGAAAGGAGGAGGAAATGGACATAATTGGCAGTAGAATACGTACCTTAAGAGAGGGTTTCAAGATGTCTCAGGGCAGAATAGCAAAATTAAATGGTTCAAACCAGTCGAGTATTGGGCGCTACGAAAACGGCGAAAGCAGTACACCTTTACAGTTGCTACTATGGTATGCAAATTACTTTGATGTATCAATGGATTATATTTTTGGCAGAACAGATAAACCTCAAGGTAAGCTTTATGATTTTAAGCCAAAAATTGAAGATGACGATGATATGCGTTTATTTATCGAAATGTGTTTTGACCCAAAATCTCCGGTGAGTGAAAAACTGAAAGACACATTATTACAAATGATGAAGGGCGGTGATGCAAGTGAGTGATGATAAAATTAAATTATTTGAAGAAAAAGAAGTTCGCAAAGAATGGAGTGAAGAAGAACAAGATTGGTATGTTTCAATTGTTGATGTTATTGGTGTATTGACCGACCAATCCACACAGCGTAATGCCAGTACATATTGGGCGGTTATGAAAAAGCGACTCATTGAGGAGGGTGCTGACCAGTTGCTTACAAATTGTAAGCAACTGAAATTGAAAGCTGCTGATGGAAAAAAGTATAGTACAGATGTTGCGAACACAAAAGAAATATTACGAATAATCCAATCTGTGCCGTCACCAAAAGCAGAGCCTTTTAAAGTGTGGCTTGCACAGTTAGGGAAAGAGCGTATTGACGAAGTTGCTGACCCCGAAATCGCCATTGACAGAGCCTTTCAAACTTATCTTCAAAAAGGTTATAGCGAAAAATGGATAAATCAGCGTATTAAAACGATGGAGGTCAGAAAAGACTTGACTGATGAATGGCAACGCTCAGGAGTTCGGGAGTCAAAAGATTTTGCAACACTTACCGATATTATGACAAAAGAGTGGAGTGGAAAAACGACCCGTGATTATAAGAACTTTAAAGGTTTGAAAAAAGAAAACTTGCGTGACCATATGACCAATATGGAACTCGTCCTCAATATGCTTGCCGAAGTGTCTGCGACTGAACTCTCAAAAGATAACGACCCATTCGGTATGCAAGAATCAGCAGTGATTGCAAAAGAGGGCGGTTCGGTAGCAAAAGATGCACGGGAGTCTTATGAAAAGCGTTCAGGCAAAAAGATTGTTTCACCGCTTAATGCTAAAAATCTCAAAGGACTACAAAATAATAATGAGGGCGGTGATGAATCTTGAAAGCTGTTATTTATGCCAGATACAGTTCGGACACTCAAACTGAAAATTCGATTGAGGGGCAATTACGAGAGTGCAAAGAGTTTGCAAAAAAGAACGGATTCAAAATATTTACAACATATATTGACCGTGCCTTTTCTGCCAAAACTGACAACCGCCCACAGTTTAAGAAAATGATTAAAGATAGTTCAAAGAAATTGTTTGATGTTATCATAGTTTGGAAGTTAGATCGCTTTGCACGAAACAGATATGATAGCGCACATTACAAGGCTTTACTCCGCAAGAATGGCGTAAAAGTTGTATCTGCTACAGAGCCAATATCGGAAGATTCAACAGGCATTTTACTTGAATCTCTGTTAGAGGGATATGCGGAGTTTTTCAGTGCTGAACTTTCAGAAAAGGTAAAGCGTGGTATGACTGAAAACGCATTAAAATGTAAATGGAATGGTGGCGGTATGCCTATTGGTTATACGGTTGATGAAGATAGACATTTTAAGATTGATGAATCAACAGCACCTTATGTTCTTGAATCCTTTAAGCGTTATGATAATGGTGAAAAAATCATTGATATTGTAAGATGGTTAAATGATTGTGGAGTACAGACATATCGTTTAAAACCTGTTAGTTTTAACTCAGTAGGTCGTATGCTAAAAAACCGTTCCTACATCGGTGAGTACCGTTATGCAACAACGGTTATTCCCGAGGGAGTGCCGGAGATTGTGCCAGTTGATTTATTTGATAGAGTACAGGCACGTTTAGCGAAGAATAAGAAAGCACCGTCACGACACAAAGCGGAGGACGATTATATACTTACAACAAAACTTTTTTGCGGGTTATGCAGCGCTTTTATGTTTGGCGAAAGCGGAACTGGCTCGGCAAACAAGGTTTACCACTATTATAAATGTGCTACGGCTAAAAAGTTCAGAGCCTGCAAGAAGAAAACAGTAAAAAAGGTATGGATGGAAGATATAATAATAAATCTTACGTTACAATTCCTTGCTAATGATGATATACTTGATGTAACCGCAGAAAGCATACTTGAACTGCAGCGACAAGAAAACATCACCTTGCCAATGCTACAAAAGCAACTTGCGGAAACCGAACGCAGTATTGAACATATGCTAAATGCTATACAGCAGGGTATTCTAACTTCATCAACAAAGAAAAGGCTTGATGAACTTGAAGCAACAAAAGGCGATATTGAAGTCAAAATATTGCAAGAAGAAATAGAAGAACCGCTTCTGACTAAAGAGCAAATACTGTTCTGGTTTCATCAGTTTAGAGGTATTGATGTATCAGTAAAAGAAAATCGACAGTGGCTCATCGATACATTCGTTAATGCGATATACTTATATGATGATAGGCTTGTTATAACATTCAACAACAAAGAGGGCGCAAAGACTATAACACTAGCAGAAATAGAAAGCACTTTTAGTTCGGATATATCATCGAGTGCTGTGCCAAATGCATAAGATTGCTCCATACTTGAACTTTTGGTTCGCTTATGGGGCAGTTTTATTATTTCAGCTCTGTTTTTGCCACTTGTTGAACATATTATATTTTGCCAAAACCTTGTGATTTGAGGAAAATAATGTTACTATATCTATGTGGATAAGTTACTGCAAAGGCAGGTGAAACAGATATGGTAGAACGATCATTTGCGTGGGATGAGGATAAACAAGATAGTAACGTAAAGAAACACAAAATAACTTTTATGGAAGCTGCAACTGTTTTTGAGGATGAAAATGCATTAATCATTAATGACCCAGAACATTCACAAGATGAAGATCGTTTCATAATTATCGGTTTTAGCGAAAACGCCAGATTGCTCATAGTGTGTCACTGTTACCGAGATAACGATTCAGTAATAAGAATTATATCTGCACGGAAAGCTAATAGAAGAGAGCGTAAAGGGTATGGAGGTCAAACAAAATGAAAAAGAACTATGATTTTTCAAATGCTATCAAAAATCCACATGCAAATGCTCTGAAAGATGGCTACACAATCGTAGTCGAGCATAAAAATTATGATGAAGTGATTACAGTCAAAAAATCAATTCAATCTAAAAAAAATAAAAACACATCTACAGATGAAACAGCGAATATAGCAATAGCGAGTGTATAATTGCTATTTTAGCCAAGTGAGTCGTCACAAGAAACACTAATTACAAACCCACCCGACCACACCTCAAAGTGGTTCGGATTTGGCACTAACTGGCGTGCCAAACAAAGTGCGGTAGAAAAACACTGAAAAACGTTGCAAATACGCTATTTTGTTACCAAAAAGAATGACCTTGTGAGTGAAATCACAGGGTCGTTTTTTATACGTTTTTTGTGCCATTTGCTCATGTTTGTGTATATCTGTGGTGTAACTAATGGTGTAACCAAAACCTTTGAAAAATGTTGATATGTCTATATTTGTTGATATGTGAAGTATGCAAAATGGTGTAACCTAGAAAAAAGACCTAAGACTTAAAATCTTCGGTCTTAATTTGATATACTTAAAATGCAGTTGAGTTTATATTAGTTTTATTCAACGATCCAATATCCAGTTTTCCGGGATCCTTCGCGTCGCAGTAGCTTTGCTTCTTGATATTCTTTGAGTTCTCGAGAAATTGTACTTTGTGATCTCCCGGTTATCTCAATCATATCTGGTATAGTGGCATTTGGGCTTACCTTTAAAACATCAAGCAATGTTTGCATTCCACTTTTTTTCTTGTCATATAACTTGCCATTCATCTTGTCAACAGAGGGTATGAGAGGCTTTTCAAAAGGAAATGTTACAACAGTAAAACTCGGTGACAACTCAAATACCGAACGATCATAGGCGTTAAGTATTCGACTCATGCCCGAACCTATTTGTTCAACAAGTTCCATATCGCGAAGCACTCTCATTGAAGTTCTGATCATGTTAGGAATATGCGTATATGTTCACTACTAACAAAAACCCACCCGACCACACGTCAATGTGATTTGGATTTTGGCTTCTCAAATATAAATATATTTGTTATAGTATGTGTTAGAACGTTGAGATAATTGAATAGTTAACTGTTTTATGGAAAGGAGTAAAAGATTAATGGATCATAATCAAACAATAAAAGATTTAACAATGATGTTGCTCTACCTGACATCATGGACAGAAAAAGCGCCTCAGGATTACCAAAGAAGTTGGAAAGGTTACGATTTTGACATTCTTAACGAGCTTGCAGAGGAAGGTGTTATAAGTGATTCCAAAAGGTCAAAATCTGTAGTTATATATGATGAGGGAATAGCTATAGCTAAAGAGCTGTTGGAACAATACGGATTGGATGCTTTGAAGTAACCTTGACGAGGTGGCAACCTGTAAGCAATCCTTACAAGTTCAAAATTGATTGGAGAAAACTTTGAATTTACGTAACTTTGAAAATCAAATTAACGATACAATTCTAATGCGTGGATTTGACTACTATAAATCCGGGAATATTATTTCCTTAGAGTATGAAAACCATGAGTGGGTGGCAGAAGTTGAAGGCAGCTATGACTATACAGTTACGGTAAAACTTACAGATAGTGATGATATAACAAATACATGTTGCAATTGCCCTTATGACATGGGAATTTATTGCAAACATCAGGCTGCAGTTTTTTATGCCTTAAAGAAGGATAAACAACGTAATAAAACCGAGAAAAAGCCTAATAATAATAAGTTTGGTGAAGTTGTTAATAAGCTTGATAAGCAAACACTTGTAAAAATCATACTTGATATTACAAACGGAAACTCTCGTATTAGAGATGAGCTTCTTTTAATCTATGGTGATAAAGAGGACTCAAAACATTCTTCACGAAAAATCATCCGAGCTTCAATCAATCAGTTCAAGCGATACGATTACATTGATTACGACAACGCATGGCAAGCGACCAAGGGTGTGGAGACAGTCATGAGGATGGTGGATGCCAAAATTGCGATTGATGATATTGAAACCGCAGTTACAATCTGTATTGTGATTCTTGAAGAAATGATGGAGTGGGCGGAGTACTTGAGTGATTACTGTGATGTGGTTTACGAGATTGTTGATAATACAATCGAACAAATTAGAGAAACAATTGAATCGGCAGAAATTGACGAAGAAAGTAACGCTATATTCGAAATCGTTTATAAACATGCAATGAGTGATATATACGATGATGGATTGAGTTGGAGAGTTGACTTGCTGTCAGCAATTGTGCCACTGTGTAGTATAAAAGCGAATAGGGATAAAGTTGAACAATACATAACATTTCAAATGGATGCCGATAATGATTTGAATGTTTATGAATATGAATACCGGGCGTTGCAAGAACTTCAATACTCAATCCTTTTGATGTATGAGAACGATTCAGCGGCGGAAGAATACTTGCAGCAGCATTTAGATAATCCCGAATTTAGACGCATAGCAACTGAAAATGCGATGCTGGAGAAAAAATATGAGCGCGTGGAGCAACTATGTTTAGAAGGTGAAAGAAGTTGCACGGACTACGGATTTATTCTTGCTGTTTAAGGAGTACAGGTACAATCTGTATGAAAAAACAATGGATATTGCCAAGCAAACAACACTTGCAATAGAGTTGCTTCTAATCGGAAAAAAGAATTACTATCGTAAGCTAAAAGAGCTATGTGATGAACACGAATGGCCGGAAATACTAAATAGAGTCTGCGGATAAACTATGTTTTCGCAAAATGCCAGCCAAAAAATAGAGTTTTGAACATCCTGAAAATTTGACACAAGAGTTCCCTAAGGAGATGTGCGACATTCATGCAAAATATGTT
>Ga0123355_10015890_pt1 | contig 11844 bp, 7 predicted proteins | sample TergutEmb28metaG_3_FD_89872 | JGI IMG/M metagenome (GOLD analysis project Ga0123355, IMG submission 89872) | Embiratermes neotenicus P1 segment gut microbial communities from Petit-Saut dam, French Guiana - Emb289 P1 | ecosystem: Host-associated > Arthropoda: Insects > Digestive system > Gut ... | reverse complement strand
CAGGCATGCAGGGATATGACCATCTTAGGGATATCGCTGGCAACTGCTTGTTGCTTTGCTGCAAAATCGCCAATATCCCCGCACATAAATTTGAGGTTGTGATAACCGTATTTATCGGCTACTTCCTGACAATGAGCGATTACATCTGTTTTTAAATCCAGCCCCACCATTTTTGTGTCGATACCTTTAATTTCGGTCAAAAAATAGTAAACCACAAAAGTCAGGTAAGATTTGCCGCAACCAAAATCCACTACCGATAGTGATTTAACATCGTCATCCAATGTATCATCAATCATCTCCAAAAATCGATTGATTTGCCGATATTTATGCTGCATAGGTGCGGCAACCTTGCCCTCTTTAGTGAAAACGCCCATATCCACAAGGGGCGGAATGGGCGTGCCTTCGGTCAAGATATATTGCTTTTGGCGGTTGTGGCTGGGCTTTGTTGCTGCCTGCTCCTTTGCCTTTAACTTTTGCAGCTGCTTTTTTGTTAATTTTGCTTTCTTAGCCATGTAATCTATCCTTGTAATTTTAATATGGTTACGCCTAAAGGCGGCACAGCAACTTCTATACTAAACGGACGGTTATCCCAAGCGGTTGCTTCAGAAATAAGTGCCTTGGGGTTGGTAATACCGCTGCCCCCATATTTAGCATCATCACTATTGATAATCTCTTTGTATGTCCCGGCGATGGGTACGCCCACTTTATGCTGCAACCATGGCACAGGCGTAAAGTTGCAGACGAAAATTAAAATCTCCTGCGCCTCGTCGCCTTCTGGCGTGATCACTTGCTTGTTGCGATAAGTTTTAGGTGCCCGGCGGAAGAAGCTGAGTAAACTATGCGCCGCATCATCCGGATTAATCCATTCAAAACCGCCGCCAAAGCCTTGGTCTTCGTTATACCAAAAAGCTTTTTCCTTCATATATAACTTGTTCAAATCCTGCACAAAAGCCTGCACCTGTTTATGATGCTCAAAATTGTCCAACAAAAACCAATTGAGTGACTTGGTCTCGCTCCATTCCTCAAATTGAGCAATTTCGCCGCCCATAAACAGCAGCTTTTTGCCGGGATGCCCCATCATATAGGCGAAAGCTGCCCGTAAGTTGGCCATTTTTTGCCACACATCCCCGGGCATTTTGTTAATCAATGCCCCCTTGCCATGCACGACCTCGTCATGAGACAATACCAGCATAAATTTTTCGCTGTGATTGTACATCATGGCAAAGGTAAGCTGGTTGTGCTGATATTTGCGGAATGCGCTGTCTTTTTTCATATAGTCCAGGAAGTCGTTCATCCAGCCCATATTCCATTTGAGGCTAAAGCCCAAGCCATCTTCTTGGGTTGGACGTGTAACCCCGGCCCACTCGGTAGATTCTTCTGCCATCATTAAAACATTGGGATGCTTTTCCCGGATAATGGAGTTCATATGCTTGATAAATTCGACGGCATCGGTATTTTCCCGACCGCCATAGGCGTTGGTAATCCACTGTCCTGCACGCTTGCCGTAATCCAGATATAACATGGAGGCTACCGCATCTACCCGCAAGCCGTCGATGTGGTACTTTTCTATCCAAAAAAGTGCATTGGCAATTAAAAAATTCATGACTTCTTTGCGGCCATAATTGAAAATAAGGGTGCCCCAATCCGGATGTTCCCCAAGGCGAGGATCCGGATGCTCATATAAAGCGGTGCCATCAAAGCGAGCAAGGCCATGGGCATCCTTAGGAAAATGGGCAGGCACCCAATCCATTAGCACGCCAATATCCTTTTGATGAAAGGCATCTATCAAGGCCATAAAATCCGATGGATTTCCATAGCGGCTGGTGGGGGCAAAGTAGCCAGTTACCTGATATCCCCACGAGCCATCAAAGGGGTATTCTGTCACGGGCATCAGTTCCACATGGGTATATCCCATTTTTTTTACGTATGGAACCAACTGCTCCGCCAATTCCGTATAAGTTAAAAATTGTCCATCTTCGCCACGCCGCCAGGAGCCCAGATGGACTTCGTATACATTAATGGGGCCATCTACAGGGTTTTTTCTGCTGCGCTTTTTAAGCCACTTTTCATCCTGCCATTTATATTGATTGATGTCACATATCAAAGAAGCAAAGCCCGGCCGCAGCTCGTTGAAGCTGCTGTAAGGGTCGGTCTTTAGTTGAATATCGCCACCAGGGCCTTTTACCTCAAATTTATAATTATCCCCTTCATTGAGGCCGGGGATAAAAAGCTCCCATATGCCGGAGCGTTGCAAAATACGCATGGGGTGACGCAAGCCATGCCAGATATTAAAATCGCCCACAACACTAACCCGACGGGCGTTAGGTGCCCACACTGCAAATAGCACACCGTCTACGCCATCTATAGTCATGGGATGTGCGCCGAGTTTATTGTATATTTCGTAATGCGTACCATTGCCAAACAGGTGCAAATCAAGGGCTGACAATACAGGCGCAAATGTGTATGGATCATATGTCTGCCAGCGATTACCGGAATAAGCACAAAAATCTAACATGTACCGATCAGCGTAATTGGCAGGCCACTCTGCCTCAAAAAAGCCGGCGTTATGTACACGTGTCATAGTTACCCGCTTTTTTGCAGGCGATGTTGGGTCAAATGCCTCTACTTGCTGGACTTCGGGGTTAAATACACGGATTACACGGGTTTGATCCACTTGATGGAGCCCCAAAATATGGTGCGGGTCCATATGCGTGCCTTCCATGACTTTCATCATTTCATGAATATCGGTTGTCATACCATTCACCTCCATGTTAATTTATGTCTTATCCTTTACGATGTCTTTTATAACAAAGTATACCATTAGGATTAAAGTGTGACAATGTGCCCTTGCGGATTAATCAAACAGAAAGCATAGCGAAAAACAAGCAAATCAACAACTCAACTGGTCGCAAAATGCGACCGGTTGGGTTCACCCTCCGGTGTAACATAAACCGTCTTATGCCCATCATAAATAACAAACCCAGGCTTAGCCCCCTTAGGCTTTCGCACATGCCTGCGTGCAACATAATCCACCGGTACCTGGCTGGATTGCCGTCCCTTGCTATGGTAAGCCGCCAGCATGGCCCCCTCCAATATCGTGCTATCCGGAATGCTGCGCCCGCCACTCTGTATAATCACATGGGACCCGGCTATCTCCTTGGTATGCATCCAAATATCTGTAGGATGGGCAAAGCGGAGTGTCAGCTCATCATTTTGTGTGTTATTTTTACCCACATAAATATCAAAGCCGTCAGCGGAACGATAATGGAGCGGCTTTGATTTTTTTTGTGCCTGTTTCCTTTGACCTTTTCTCCCTTTCGATTCATGTTGATAATATCGCTTCTTTAGAAAGCCTTCTTCTGCTAACTCGGCACGGATATCAGCAATGTCCTCTTCCTCTGCTGTGGTATCAATAGCGGCCAGTACGCTATCCAGATAAGCCAAATCATCCGCATTGGCTTTAATCTGATCTTGCAAGGCGATAAAAGTTCGCTTAGCCTTATTGTACCCCTTGAAATAGTGTTGAGCGTTTTCTGAAGGGGTCAAAGTCGGGTTCAGTGGTATCTCAATTTCTTTGGCTCCATCTTCATCATAAAAATCAGGCACCTTTGCACGATCTGCTCCCGCAGGGATAGTGTATATATAGGCCGTTAAAAGCTCGCCATAGTGGCGTAGTTGCTCACGGTCTTTTATTTCCAACAACGTATCATTAAATACCTGTGCCTTGCGCTGGCAGCGCTCTATATGCAGGGTAACTAATTTACGTAAATCAGCTGTTTTTTGAGCAAGCCGATAATGGTTATCTTGTCTGCGGTAATAAACCTCCAACATTTCGGATGGAGAAGCAAAAGGCTGGCTTTTTTCCAAGTGATTGTAGATTGTCAGGGGAATGGCAGAAAAATCCCGTTTCTCTCCTTCATAAATAAGGCATTTAAATTGGCCTTTGGCTACATCTTCATAGAGGTGGGTAAAAGCCTCAAAAAGTGTAATCCGGTCTGCAACCGAAATAGCCTCCGGAAAAGCATCTGCCGGGATACCTGCCCGGTGGCATATTTCACTGCCCATGACAGGGCTGATGCCATTGTATGATTGATAGATGATCTGCTGGGCTCGTTTGCCGGCGTTCTCGTCTTTGTGGAACAGGGCTAGAAAGCTGTTTTTGTCTGTGGGCGATGGTGCGATTTTTCCTTGAGAAGGCGGTCTGACATATTCCCGTCCAGGCAGCACTTCCCTTACGGAGCTTAACTCTTGAGAAACATGCCGGATGCTGTCCATGATGACATCATCCGCATTGACCAGTATGATATTGCTGTGTTTGCCCATAATTTCGACGATAAGCTTTTTAATAGATAAGTCGCCCATTTCATTAGGAGATTCAATATAAAATTCAACTATGCGTTCAAAATCTGGCTGGGCAATATTTAATATGCGCCCGCCGCCCAAATGTTTGCGCAGCAACATACAAAACATAGGTGCCTGGGCAGGGCTTATTTTAGTGAGTCCTGTCAGGTTAACCCTGGGATTGTTGGCGCTGGCAGTAAGCAGCAGCTTATAGTTTTGGCCGCCGCTGCGGATGGCCATGATTAATTCGTCAGGCTCTGGCAACTGAATTTTATCTACACGCCCGCCAATCAATGTGGACGAAAGTTCCTGTACGACGCTGTTTAAAGTGATTCCATCTAACGGCATGGGAGCAAGCCCCTTTCTTTTGTACAATGTGGTTTATTTTATGTTGTTTATGTGCTAAAATCACACTATTATGAAAATAAAACTCATTTGCTGCGATGTATTCGCCAGGCTGGCCTATCAGGCGGCCGCCATATCTCCACATATCGTGGACTTACAACTTTTGCCCATGTTGGCCCATAACGAGCCGGATCAGCTTCGGCGTGATTTGCAAACTGCAATTAATAATGCAGCCGAAGCAGGGGGCTACGATAAAATTATCTTAGCCTATGGCCTGTGCGGCAATGCAGCGGCAGGGCTAAGCAGCCCTGTCCCTATGATAATACCACGTATGCACGATTGCAGTGCAATGTTTTTGGGATCCCGAAAGCAGTTTTCCAAAGTGTTTGGTCATCGGCTAAGCACCCGCTGGCGTTCCTGCGGGTATATGGAGCGGTGCCCCGACCATCAGGAAGGATATAAATTTGATCCGGATTATTTAAAAATGGTAGAGGAATATGGAGAAGAAAATGCCGAGTATGTCTGGCATACGCTTAATCCGCCGCCAGAGTCCAGCGAAGCGGTATATATTGAACTGGATGGCTACGAATATGGTGAAACCAAACCGCAATTTCTAAAGCAGATGTCCGAGGCAGACTGCCAGACAGAAGTGGTAGCAGGGGACACAAGCTGGTTTATGCGGTTAGTCAACGGACCATGGGATACAGCAGATTTTCTGGAACTGCTGCCCGGGGATGTAATTGAACCCATATACGATATGGAAGAAATTTTTAGAGGAGCCAATATATAAGGCGCCCCAGACTGGGGAGTGTAGGAGGCAGACCAAATCCTAAAAATGTCAGGCTTGTTTCTAACAGTATAACAAAAGCGAGTGTAATGACAAAACGTTTGGCCACTAACAAAAATAGATTGGGCAGTATCTCTTTAAACATAATAGCGATATGAGGTGTACCTAAGGCTTTGGATGTAATCACATGATCCAAGGCCTTTTTTTGTTGCGTTGCAGCTTTGATCTTGGCAGCTGTTTTTTGCCAGGAAACCAGTACCATGGCAGATAAGGCAAAGGGAAGGGCGGTAATGGCAGGCATGATAGCAACAAAAACAGCGATCAACATAGCCGGCAGGATAATGGCGAAAGCAGCTAAAATCAATTTTGATATGCAATCAATAACCTTGCCATAAAACCCGGAAATAAGCCCAAAAAGCGTCCCGAATACGGTTCCGGCAGCAGCAATAACAAAGGCAATTGTAAACGAGTTCCAAATGCTGGAGGTAATCAGCCATATTATTTCTGTAAGATCATTATCCAAGAAGGCGGAGGTAAAGGATAAATCGATAGCAAAAGCGGCCGCACAGGATAACACGATGATAACCATAAACAGGATAAAACTGATCAAAGCCAGCTTATTACTGCGGAGCGTATGCCAAACACGAGTGTTAGCAACATCTTCGGGCATATCGGCATCGCTGCTGATTGTATTTGCTTTGCTTCGGATGCGGGGGTCAATAATCATGTTTATGGCATCAGCTATAAACATGATAAACAATGCGATAGCTGAGTAAAGCATTAATATTGCAGCTACGGCAGAAAAATCTTCGAGTATCATGGAAGCAATAAATAGCTGTCCCATACCAGGGAGGTTAAATATGCTTTCAATAAGGATGAAGGCTATAAAAATTGTAACGAAGACGGAGCCAGTGTTTTTCCATAAGGGAAGCATTGCTCCCTTTAATATATGGGTAGTGAAAATTTTCTTGTCAGGCACACCTTTGCTTTTAGCTGTAATTATAAAAGCAGACACTCTCATTTTACGTTTTGCTATGATTATGTTGATAGGGATAGCCAATAGATAAATGACAGCAAGCGTGGCAAGAGAAAGCATCATTGTGTACAGTATAACCGCTGACGCTGCAATAACTTCTGCAAGCAGGCCAGCCATCCATTCAACAAATGGTACATGCAAAAAAATACCTGAGTCATGAATATTGATATCGCTAATGGGTGTAAACACAGCCAACAAAAAGATAAACAGGCTTAAAATTGCTAACTGCAGGATGAGTATAAAAAAAGACTTTACAATTGCCATGATCTTCTCCCCTATGGTAACGCAACATAGTGCGTGTCACTGAGCGGTTTTAGTTTGTGGACTTCTGTGCCGCCTTTATAGTAATAATCTGGATGTGTATCCTGTTCCGATTCGCTGACAGCAAATTGCTCTCTAATTTCAGGGCGGGTATCTGGTGTGGCGGTTAGCAGCCTTTTTGTATATACATGGGCTGGGGTTTCGCAGATATCTGCTGTGGTGCCGTATTCCACAAAGCGTGATTTATGCAATATCGCAAGCTTTTCGCAGAGGTAACGGGGGGCTCTTAAATCACGGCTAAATAATAGAATGGCAAAGCCCGTTTCTTCTTGCAGCTTCCGTAGTAAATTCAAAATCTGAGCTTGCGTATGGGTGTCTAAAGTCGATATAGGGTCGTCAATGATAATGAGCTTGGGATTTAAAGCGATTGCCCGCCCGATGCTTATGCGCAGCCTTTGTTCTTCTGAAAATTGACAGGGATGTTTTGCTGCATCTTCGCTGGATAATCCAACCAAAGTGAGTATCTCATCAACCCGCTTTTTTTTATCAGTTTTGCTTAGCTTGCTATAATTCCTTAAAGGCTCTGCTATTATTTGAAAGATAGTTTTCCTGGGATTAAGGGCGGCGTTTGTATTTTGTGGTACCAGTTGCAGCTTTTTTCGATGTGGAGAACGGTTTCGTCGTATGGCTTTTGTTATATCTTTGCCACCCAGCGATATCATGCCAGAGGTGGGCTTGATAAGGCCTAAGATAGCCTTGGCCATAGACGTTTTTCCGCTGCCGGGCGCACCGATAATGCCGATAGTCTGACCAGGCTCAATGGATAGGCTAACGCCGTCTATCGCTTTTATTTTGTTTGGGTAGTGGACTTTTAATGTTCTTATTTTTAATAGTGTCATAAATTTATTCCCCTTTCCCGTATATGAAATCTAACATGGAGCGGGTGTATGCATGCTGTGTGTTGTTCAATAATTCAGCAACAGGTGCACATTCTGCAATTTGTCCGTCTTTCATGATGGCTATTGTGTCTGCAATTTCGAGGGCTATCCCAAGGTCTCTGGTAGTGAGGATAAGGCTGGACTTAGTCTCTTTTTGCAATGATTTTAGCAGAGCCAATATTTGAGCCTGAGATATAATGTCGAGGTCTTTTGTAGGCTCGTCAGCAATAAGCAGGTTGGGTTTGGACGATGCGGCGATGGCTATCATGGCACGCTGGCGCACTTCCTGGGATGCTTCATGAGGGAATAGGGTATATATATATTCTGTATCATTTAACCCTACCGCATTGAGAAGGGACAAAACTCTGTCCTTCCGGATTTCCTTATTGAGATCGGTATGATAAATAAGCCCCTCTTCCACCTGCGTGCCTATGGTTTGGAGCGGGTTAAGCATACCAATATTGCCTTGGAGGATGGTGCCAATGCTTTTGCCCCGTATGCGATTAAGCTGGCTTTCACTAAAGCCTAATAGATCGTGGCCATTAAAGAGGATTTCCCCCGTCAGTTTTGTAGTTTTAACATCATGCAACTGTGCGATAGACAGGGCTAAAGCACTTTTACCGCAGCCAGCTTCGCCAACGATGGCAAAGACTTCGTTTTTATTGATGGTGAGGCTAACACCATCTACAACAGTGCGGAATCTTCCGTTGCTGTGAAAAGCAGTAAACAGGTTTTTTATTTCAAGGAGCTTACTAGAAAGCCGGTCTGGCGGTATTGTCATGCCTTATCCTCCTTGGGGTTTGCAGTGATTTCAAGCTCGGCGCATAGGTTGTACGTTTTATCCCGTGTAAGGCGAAATTCCTTGTGGATGGATGCAATGCCCGGCAAGTCGCCGCCGACGCCTCTCATGGCGCAGTCAATGTTCAATGTGGTGACTGATTTTTTCTCAAGCAAATAATCGTGAGTGGTGGTGACAAAGTCCTCCTGATTGTAATGCCATGCAGAAAATAACATGCCATCCCCACTTAAATCTTTTATCATTATCGTCTGATCAGCTGATGCAAGCGTGAGCCATTGTGTATCACATCTTGTGCCGTTTTCCTGAGGGCGCACATAAGGATGCCTGAGCCCGTCTACAGTGGAAATATGTTTATCTATGCGGGAACCCAACTTGCGGTCGGGATAACATTCCTCCGGGCCACGGCCATACCATACAACATCGTTAAAACCAGAAGACAAAACCATTTGTAAGCCGACACGCACTGCATCAATCCTTTTTGGCCGCATAGTGAGTTCTATGCGCAATTTGCCATCGGAAAAAATCGTGTAGACTGTGCGAAGTATCCGGCAATAGGGGTGCGTCCATTCAGTGGTGAGTTTGACGCTGTTTTTTGTCCCGATCAGGCCGATGGGGATACGCCCCTTCATGTTATCGGGCGTATCTTTTGTGGTGACTTTTTCATCTTCGTCTTTCCAGCTGGAAGGCTGCTGCTTTTGCTCAGCATTCATCCACCTTACAGCGGCTGTAAATTTTTTGGCAAAAGGAAGCATGTTGCCAATACCATAATCGTTATCGGTAGGCGCACGCCATAAATTGGGGACAACAGGCTGTGTTAAGAGTTCATGACCGCCTGAGATCATTGAAGTCATGACGCCTCGTTTAAAAGAATAAGTGAAATCATCGCCCATGACATAAAAATTGTCGCCATCCTGCCAGGACTTTAAGGATGACCCTGTGGACATTATTTGCTCTGCTTCCTTTGGAATGGAAGCAGGTAGTGTAAATTGGCTAAAGGCCTGTTCGAATCCAGCTTTTGCCCAGGCGGTTTCGTTTGCATGAATAAAGCTGAACAGCAAAGTATGCTCGGCATCCTCAGCCAATGTCTGTAATCCTTCAGAATGCAAAGTAGAGAATCCGCCGGGAGGCGTAGCCGCAAATATCTCGGGCGGCACTTCGCCGCCAAGCATCTTTTCGCCATGACATTCCACCAGCCATAGCAGCCGATAGGCCGAAAGGTCGTTAAACATTTGATTGTTTATGACTTTAAAAGTGTGTTCTTGGGCGTCTATTATTTCAACATGTGCGGTCTGATATCCCTTTTTTACTATTGCTGCGGCTGGATGAGGGGTACGGTCAGCAGCTACAATGCCATTGGCACAAAAGATGCCATTGCCTCCGGTAAAGGCTTTGCGTTTAAAACCTTTTTTGCTGTGCACTTCTTTAAAATCATCACCATACAGCCACTCGTCCCCGTTGGAGCCTTTACGGCGCAGGGCCTGATCGGCAAAGTCCCATATAAAGCCGCCGCACATATGCTCATTTTGCTCAAAGCCGTCAATATATTTTTGGAAATTGCCTAAACTGTTTTCCATGCAATGGGCGTATTCACATAACAATATAGGCCTGTCCTGATAGGATTCGGCTGTTATTATTTTATTATCCATAGCCAGCCTGATAAACGGGTTATTTGCCGTTTTAGGCGGCTTTTTCTCACACAGCTCCCGAAAACTGTTTTCTCTGGGATACATGACGCTGAGCACATCGGTACAGACTTTATCGTGGCTGCCTTCGTAATGGATTGGGCGACTGGTATCAAGCTCACGCAGAGCTTTATACATTTCTGCAAAGTTACTGCCCTGCCCGGCTTCATTCCCAAGACTCCAGAAGATAATGCAGGGATGATTACGGTCACGCAAAGCCATCCGCTGTACTCTATCTACACAGTGACTTGTCCAACGAGGGTCAGACGTGGGCAGCTTACGGCGGGTACCATGGCTTTCTACATCCGCTTCGTCCATGACTAAAATGCCATACTCGTCACAAAGATGGTATAAAAGCGGGTTATTGGGATAATGAGCGGTGCGTATAGCATTTATGTTCAGTTGTTTCATGAGTTTGATATCTTGATGGTAGCGTTCGGGAGCCAAAGTCCACCCGGTATCCGGATCAAAATCATGGCGGTTAACGCCTCGGAGGATAAGCCTTTTGCCATTTAGCATCAAGACATTACCTTTGATTTCTATCTTTCGGAACCCAAAGCGGAAGGCCTTGTACCATGTTTGGCCGTCAACTTCCCATTCCAGTAAAATGGTATAAAGGTTAGGCTGCTCGTGGCTCCATTTAAGGGGATTTTGCACCAGCGAATTCATGCGTATTTCCACTTTGCCTTGGGCGGAAAGTGCATGTTCGCCTAATGTGATATCCAAGTCCGGGATGGAAGCCTTCACTTTGATATGGGCATCCCGTTTATTGTTGATTGATACATTCAAATTAACAGAAGCATCCTTGAGATCATCATCAAAATGGGCCTGCATATAAAAATCTCTTATCGAATTGGCCGGCTCGGCATAGAGATATACTTCTCGGTATAGTCCACTAAAAAACCACATATCCTGATCTTCAAGATAAGTGCCGTCGGAGTATCGCCACACAACGGCGGTGAGGTGGTTTTCTCCGGGGAGAAGGTGCTGCGTAATATTAAATTCATGTGGGGTCATGGATCCCTGAGAGTAGCCAACAGGTTTGCCATTTATGTATAACTCCAATGCCGCCTTAGCCCCGCCAAAGTGCAAATATATTTCGTGGCCATCAAAATTATCGGGTAAGGTGAAGGAGCGGCGATATATACCCGATTCCTGTAGCTCACGGCTGATGTTGGGAATATGTTTTTTGCGGGTATCGATAGCCTGCGGATACGAGGCGGCATAGTAATAAGGCGTGCCATAGCCCTGCAACTGCCATACCACCGGCACGGGGATATCATCCCAGCTGCTGTCGTCACTCTCGGGGCTTGCATAACCTTCGGGCAAATCCACGCCATATCCATGTCGAAATTTCCATATGCCATCCAAGGGTAGATGAAAAGAAGAAGGAGAAAAGGCTAAAGCATCTTCCTTATTTTCGTATACGGATGCAAGGGCATGCGCATCTTCTTTATTGCGTGCGATAACATCTAAGTTTTCCCAATCGGATTTATCATTGTTATGCATCATGCACCTCCAAGTGATTTTTGTTAGATTATAGGTAAATGATAATATGTATCATAAGGTATCATAATAATTGGTAAATCGCCATAGAACAATTGTACGATTGACATAAAAAAAGGAGCTAGTGAAAGCTCCTTTATATTTTAAAT
>Ga0123355_10015888_pt1 | contig 11845 bp, 4 predicted proteins | sample TergutEmb28metaG_3_FD_89872 | JGI IMG/M metagenome (GOLD analysis project Ga0123355, IMG submission 89872) | Embiratermes neotenicus P1 segment gut microbial communities from Petit-Saut dam, French Guiana - Emb289 P1 | ecosystem: Host-associated > Arthropoda: Insects > Digestive system > Gut ... | reverse complement strand
TCTTGGTGGGGAAACCGGAGGAAAGGAGATCACTAGGGAGACCTAGGTGTAGATGGGTGGATAATATTAGGATGGATCTCCAGGAGGTGGGATGTGGGTTTATGGACTGGATTGGGCTGGCCCTTGGATAGAGACTGGTGGCGGACACTTGTGAGTGCGGTAATGAACCTTCGGGTTCAGTGAAATGCGGGGAATTCCTTGACTAGCTGCAAACCAGTTAGCTTCTCAAGAAGGACTCTACACCATGGAGCAAGTAAGTAAGTAAGTAACAGGTAATAAATAATACAAGATAAACACATTTTACCGATTTGCACTTGTTTTCCTGATATATAAATTTAAAATACGCCACTTCTCTTCTTTTCGTTTTACTTTTAACTTTACTCGGTCTTACCCCATCCTTCTAACCGTCTTCCCTTGGGCCTTCCCTTCGTTCACATTCTCTCTGCTTCCTCATTCTAGGATTCAAAGTGAAAATCATTTCCTGGAACTCTCTTCAAGTGTACCAAAACACTTTACCGGGTTCCTTCAGTCACTTCTAATGCATTTTTACCTAGAACCGTTATCGCTGTAATGGTGTCTTTTCTAACCATTTTTTAATCCATTATATTTAGTTGAATAAAGACAGACCAACTTGATGTCACTTGCTTTATTATTTCATTATTTAATGCTCAGCATGTTTCGGATGTTAATACGTCCATCCTCAGGAGCTTGCGACTTGTTTGTTGAGTTATTTCATGGGTTGTATTGCTCTATAAGGATAGAGGTTTTTGCATTAGCGTGCTTTCCACATGAACAGACCAGTAGTGCTTCAACCTGCATACAGATACCACATCACCCCAGCCAAACCACAACGTAACACCAACACACATCGAACCAGGTATGTGTAAGTTCATATACACGACATCATAATATATTCAGGAAACATTATCAAAAAACATACTACACACAAAGAAAACTCAATAACCTTAAGACACCGCAGCAACCAATATTTGCAGAAACACGCTTTCTAAAACAACCACACACGTCACGACTAAACACTCGCCACTAAATAAGCACGCTCATGCAATAACCTCTATACATACAGAGCAATATAATCCATGAAATAACTTAACAAGTAAGTCTCAAGCTCCTGAGAATGGATGTATTAACATCCGAAACATGTTGAGCATTAAATAATGAAATAATAAAGCAAGTGACATCAAGTTGGTCTCTCTTTATTCAACTATCAAGATTATGCACGATCCAATAAACATAAGATCCGTAATATTAATTAAAACTTAATCTGCTAACGTGGAAATAATGGTGAGCTTCTAATAATGCCAGCAGGTGGCAGATGGGATTTAACTCGGCGTTTAAAGGGTTGATATTGGAGTCTCAGAGAAAGGTACAGTTGTGCTCATAAGTCCTTAGCCTGACCAGGAAGGAAACAAGCTAATGTTTCTCTCAGAATAGCGTGAAGTTCACTCGGCGCCTTGCCTTGCAGGAATAAACTTGATGACAGAGCGCGTCTCGATGTTGTTGAGATCGCGCGCGTCCCTGACATGCTTCCGAGGTTGTTTCCTTCCTGGTCGGTCTAAGGACTTATCAGCACCCTGGTATCTTGTCTATCATCCGCGCACAGTTTGTCTCGCCATGATCGAGACAATACAAAAAAAAATTAAATATGGCGGCCGGCGTAACTTTTCAATTTATCGAAGTACCTCTATGGCTGTGAACAAATGAAGCGCCATGTGTTCATGATAGTGTTAGTTGCGCGCTCTAAAACAAAAAAGCGACTGCTTGTTGTAATAAGTAATTTTGTGTACTTAATTCCCTGCGCGGCAAAATTTCAACCGAATAACAGTTTGTGCGTCAGCTTCTGGCTTATGCCGATGATGTAAATGTACCAGCAGGAAGCATATATATTCCTAACGAAAATACAGAAGCTTTAGTGGCTGCTACTAGGGAGATTGGACTGGAAGTAAGTGCTGATAAAACTAAGTACATGGACATGTCTCGAGATCAGAATGCAGGACGAATTCACAGTGTGAGGGTTGATAATAGTACCTTCGAGATCAAAGTTCTGTTGTGGAAGAAATTAAGAGCAGATTGAGGTCAGGAAGTGCTTACTATCATTCGGTGCAGAATCTTTTGTCTTCCAGGATGCTATCCAAAAATTTAAAGATCAAGATATATAGAACTATAATCTTGCCTGTTGTTTTGTATGGGTGTGAGACTTGGTTGCTGACATTGCGGGAGGAAAGAAAGCTGAGGGTGTTTGAGAACATGGTGTTGAGGAGAATATTTGGACCCAGGAAGGATGTGGTAACGGTGGAATGGAGGAGATTGCGTAACGAGGAGCTAAATGATTTGCACTCCTCACCCAATATTGTGCGGGTGATAAAATGGAGAAGAATGAGATGGGCTGAGCATGTGGCGCGTATGGGTTTGGTGAGGGGGGTGTATAGGGTCTTGGTGGGGAAACCGGAGGGAAGGAGGCCAGTGGGGAGACCTAGGCGTGGATGGATGGAAAATATTAGGAAGGATCTCCAGGAGGTGGGATGTGTGTATATGGACTGGATTGGGTTGGCCCAGGATAGACAGGTTGCGGAGGCTTGTAAGTGCGGTAATGAACCTTCGGGTTCCGTGAAATGCGGGGAATTTCTTGACTAGCTGCAAACCAGTTAGCTTGTCAAGATGGACTGCATCATGTGGAAGGTAAGTAGCAGTTCGTGCGATCTGGAATGCGTTTTTGCAACTGTGCTGGGTTGTGGTTTCAGATTGTGACAATCATGCTAATTAAAAACGTTCGGTTTGTTCCTGTAACTCTTTTATTTCCTCTATCAAAACGATATTTCAATATGCATCAGTCTGTCTGCGATGCTTCACAGACTGTTCCAAAAATTGTAAATAGCCTGGCATTCTAACACAAATGTTTATTGTATGAAGCATAACCGTTATAGTTAGTTTTTAAGTTTCATGAGGTGTTGAATTTTTACAGGGGTTGCTGATAAATTCTTAGTCCGACCGGGAAGGAAACAAGCTAATATTTCTGTCAGAATGGCGTGAATTTCACTCGGCGCCTTGCCTTGCGGGGAGGGTGGGGGGCTTGATGACAGCTCGCGTCGCGATGTTGTTGAAATCGCGCGCGCGTCTGATATGGTTCCGAGCTACGTTTAAAAGATAAGATGAATTTGTTTAAAAATTATTAATTTTAATTTTGTGTGGAATGGCGATTGTAACGGATGTGTAAAGCAGTTTACAGGGATGGAGTGTTAGAGTGAGTGAGAGAGGGACAGAGAGAGAGGGAGAGATAAAGAGAGAAGAAGATCAGTGAGAAGCGAGGAGATTATGCTAGTTACGATACGTGAATAACGTTACGTAACTGATCCAACAGAAACAAAGTATTCAAAATTTTGACTTTTGATTCTATTTGTAATGAGATTTAAACAGTTAGCGAATTGGGAACAGCAAGAATATTTAAGTGGGGGGGGGGACGGATTTGAAACTGTGCGAGTTTGAAAAAATTAACGTAAACTTGTAGTCCAGTATTTTAACCCGGATGTGATAAGTCGTGTTTAACATTTTAACCCTTATACTGCTAACGTGGAGAATATGATGAGTTTCTAATAATGACAACAAATGGCAGATAGGATTTAATTCGGCGTTTACAATGTTATTAACACCAAGTTAAATCCCGTCTGCCATCTGCTGCCGTTATTAGGAACTCGCCATGTTCTCCACGTTAGCAGGGTAAAAGTTAAGTCACATTGAGGCTAGCAGTGCATAGATTTTGAACGGCTCGTCCATACACGCAAAAATTTGTAAAATTTAATAATCTGGTTATATAAGGCAAAGAATATTTTATGGTGTACAGTTATTTACGAAATTACCGTCTATCTTCTTAGAACAATTAGATTGCCTGAGATTTGGACATGCGAAACAACTGATGAGCTCGTTTGGGTTATACAAATATGTATATATATATATATATATATATATATATGGGGAGCACGGTAGCTCAGTCGGTATAGCAACTGACTACGGGTAGGACGGTCCGGGATCGAATCTCGGTGGAGACGAGATTTTCAGCTCGTCCACACCGGCCCTGGGGCTCACTCAGCCTCCTGTAAAATGGGTACCGGGTCTTTCCCGGGGGTAAAGTGCAGCAGGGGCTTGCTGCTGAACACTCACCCCCTTCTAGTGCCGCGGTCATGGAAGAGTAGAGCTATACCTCTACCCACCGTCTGGGCCACAACGGGCCTGTAACGGGATCACTTTACCTTTGTATATATACACACATATAGTTCCACCGTCTGTATATTTTATATATATATATATATATACGTTTAAAAATGCCAAGACCTACAAATGAAAGACAGTTGGAATGCTAATATATATATATATATATACACGCGTACATACATCCACCGCCTGTATATCTTATATATATATATAAATATACATATACATGCATTCAAAAATACGAAGACCTACAAGGGAAAGCAGAAAATTGGAATGCATATATATATATAAATATATATACATATATATATTCTTCAACCAAAAATTCATTCGAAACCATTTAATCCCAAACTGTACAGAATATATATATATATATATATATATATATTACAATTAAAATTCTTGTTAGACTGCCAAGGTACTTACGTTTTTAAGTAAAGAAGAACAAAACTCGGAGACCTAATTTGAAAACCGCCTGTACCATTCATTTCGTCTGCATTAATATACATTTTACAGGCTTCCCCAGAGATGTTTTGCTCAAATTACTGTGTTCTCGATTGTACCACAGTGTGGGTTCAGATGGTTCCTTTGTTCCGGAGAACCTGCTGTCTGTCTCTTCAGTGTTGCTGAATTTGGTTAAAGTGGAAGATTAAATAATTGATGAGAGGAAGAGTATCATTTGTAGAGAAATGTAGAAAGAATTTTGTTCATTCAGAGTTCTGCAGAGGGCTGGAGAGGATAGGTTATGTACCGTCTGTGAAAGATCACTGGAACTGAGTATATCTCTGAACGTAAGAGAAATCTTTGTATCTGTGAGTAATAAAGCAAGATGTCGGAGCGTATTCTGAGTGTTGTTTGTTCTTGAGATTTCCCCAAAATATTGGTGCCGAAACCCGGGAACGAACCAGGGACCTTTAGATATGTGTGTTGTTTGTTCTTGAGATTTCCCCAAAATATTGGTGTCGAATCCAAGGAACGAACCAGGGACCTTTAGATCTGTGTGTTGTTGGTTCTTGAGATTTCCCCAAAATATTGGTGCCGAAACCCGCGAACGAACCAGGGACCATTTGATCTGTGTGTTGTTTGTTCTTGAGATTTCCCTAACATATTGGTGTCGAAACCCGAGAACGAACCAGGGTCTTTTAGATCTGTGTGTTGTTTGTTCTTGAGATTTCCTCAAAATATTGGTACCGAAACCCGGGAAACGAACCAGCCACCTTTAGATCTGTGTGTTGTTTGTTCTTGAGATTTCCCCAACACCGTCACTATATCGTTGGTCTCCTACTTAGCAAACTGGGACTTGATAATCTAATTTGATTTTTTGGTAAAATATATTGTATACCGGCAATGCACAACAATATATCAGTACAGCGATATCAAATATACATTCAGGTCACATTATGGCAAGGTGTTTCGACCATAAACGGTAATCGTTAGGGCAATAGAGAATTTTTAAGGTAAAACAAAGTCAGCACTCAACAGGATCCTTGTTGTAATATAGAAATATTATCTATTAGCCTGAAGATGACCGTTTACGGTCGAAACATGTTGCCATAAAGTGACATGAGTATATATAAAATATCACTCTACTGATATCGGAGGCTTATTCAGAAAGTAAGTACGGTTTTGCTGTAAAAAATCGAGTAAGATTTCGTACAAAATTTTATTGTTATCAGATTCTACATTCTTCAAACTACTTTTCCACATATTCGTCGCCATTATTGAGGCACTTAACATAGCGGGGCACAAGTTTTTGTATACCCTCCTCATAGAATGCGGCCGCTTGCGATGTTAGCCACTACTGACAGTGTCATAGAGTAGAGTCCTTGAAATCTGAGGAAAGTGCAGGGACAGATCAGAAATTGTGAAAAGTCTGTCGTCACGCAATGTTTCGTTGACCTTACGCACCAAATCATCATTCACCAAAGATGGACGCCCAATTCGCGCCTCATCGTGCACGTTCTCTCGTCCCACATTGAACATCAGAACCCATTTCCTAACCATGCCATCACTCATCGCATTGTCACCATACACTTGACAGGTTTGGTAATGAATCTCACTTGGTAGCACAATCCTAGCGTTGGAAAACGAATTACAGACCGTATTTCACAGTCAACGGCCCCTTTCAATTGTCTTAAACATGTTTAACGCACAGGAACAAACATAAACATAACACGAATTTCACGAAATGGAGCATATGATTTCTTAATTGAAAGAGGAAGTCACTGCACATGCGCAAAGTGACAGTCTCGAGGATGCGTGATAGATATGCGCAGACGGTACTTACTTTCCGAATAACCTACGTATAGTTGTATATTGACGGGATAAAATACATTACACAAATTTGTTTCTACACAACGGGATGGCCTCTGTCAAACTGATAATTTTGTCCCCAAGGAGCGGTTGTCGTTATTTTGTAACTTAACTTAGCGAATTAAACAGTCCGCTAGCAAACATATGTCTGAAATATCTTTATTGTTGCACCGTGCGTTTTGTAGAATCACTTTAATTATCACACCAACAAATGCACTTACATAAAATTTCACATTAAAAAAATTTAAAATCGCTCCAACATATTTCGATCCTAAGATCTTCCTCAGGGAGCTACGTTGTTCCTTGCTAAAGTCATTTTAAAAACACTCATTAATTAATTCCCTCATATTAATAGAGTGCTGTGGCAGCATATCGGGTTGTGTAAGGGTAGGTCGTTGAGAATGCGCGTGACTGTAGGTGTGCGTAGTGTGTTACGTTGCGACAGTCTCTCGCTACGTAACACACTACACACACCTACAGTCAGGCACATTCTGAACAACGTACCCTTACACAACACGATATGCTGCCATAGCACACTATTAATGAAGGAATTATTTAATGAGTGTTTTAAAATGACTTTAGCAAGGAACAACGTAGCTCCCTGAGGATGATCTTAGGATCGAAACATTTTGGAGCGATTTAAAATGTTTTTTGTGTGAAGTTTTATGTAAGTGCATTACTTGGTGTGATAATTAAAGTGATATGGTTCAAGTGTTTCGTACTTGGGAAGTGGCGGATTCAAAACGCAGCCAAGGGAAAAAATCGTCATGACGAACGTTCATAATATCTCTTAATTGTGTGAGTTTTGTGTTTAATTTTTTTCGTAAGGGATATTTTGGGTTCCTCTTAATTCTGAGAGATATACAGAATTCTTTTTAATCGTAGGAGATATTCATATACTCTTATTCCCTTAATCGTGAGAGATAAGCAGAGTGTCTCTTTATCATGAGAGTGTTTACATTGAGAGATTTACGCAGTTCTTAATCATGAGAGATAAACAGGGCGTCTCTTAATTATGTGAGGTGTTTACATTGAGAGATGTGCGTAATCTTTCTTAGTCATGAGAGATCTTCACACATGTCTTAATCATGAGATATGTTTACATTGAGAGATGTACGCAGTTCTTCTTAATCGTGAGAGAGATAATCAGAGTGTCTCTTAATTATGTGAGGTGTTTATATTGAGAGATGTACGTAGTTTTTCTTAGTCATGAGAGATCTTCACACATGTCTTAATCATGAGATATGTTTACATTGAGAGATGTACGCAGTTCTTCTTAATCATGAGAGATCTTCACACATCTCTTAATCATCAGATGTGTTTACATTGAGAGATGTACGAAGTTCTTCTTAATCGTGAGAGATAACCAGAGTGTCTCTTAATCATGAGAGGTGTTTACATTGAGAGATGTACGCAGTGTTTCTTAATCGTGAGAGATGTTCACACATCTCTTAATCATGAGAGGATTTTGCATTTCCCCTAAATCTTGAGAGATGTTCCGATTTTGTCTTAATTGCCTAAGGAAAATGCAACACTGGAAAATTTTCAGCAATTGGTTACGTATGGGTTTTCCTTTTTTCGATTTCACAGTTTACAGTATCTGCATTGTTCCATGTTGTGTATTGAGGGCAGTTTTTAACCAAAGGAATACGAGGGCAATTCCAAAATCAACATCCGATTGGTTGGTAAAAAGAAACGCATTGTCATAGCGTCAAAGAGCACGCTCAATAGTAACAAGTAACGTTTGTTATCGCTGATCGCCTACCCTCACACATTTTCGCTACATAGTGTAGGAGTAATTTCTGATGAAACATGGACATTAACATCGCCGCTCCCACGTACGTATTGTGGGACAGTAATGGAATTTTATTGACAGAATTCATGGCACCAGGGACCACAATAACGTCAGAGGTTTATTGTGAAACGGTGAATAAGCTTCGGAGGTTGATCCAAAAAAAAAACGGCGCGGGATTCTCACTAAAGGCGTCGTTCTCCTGTACGACAACGTGTGGCCCCACACCGCGGCTCGGACAAATGTTTTACTCAAGCTCTTCAACTGGGAGATTTTCGACCACCCCTTACAATCCATAGTAACGTACATGTCGTACCGTGACACTAGTTTGTGTAGTTCCTCGTCGAGGAACGGTACCACCATGTTATGCAGCCAGTTGTTGACTCCATCCGTGAGCTCTTCGTTCGCGTGGAATCGCTGGGTAGCCAACCACACCTTCGAAGAGATAGTAGTCGCTTGACGCCAGGTCCTGGCGTTAATATTGATGGCAACTGTGTGGAGAACTAAAGGTAAATCAGTCCCGTTACTGGTCCGAGGTTCCCAAAGGGTTCCAGGAAGTTAAGGTTCCCATATTAAGTGGCAATAGCCCAGATTGGTGGTAAGGTTGTCAGCCTTACGCACCGGCCACCTATACCCCCAGGAAATGCTCCTGGTACTCATTTCTGTTAGAGGCTGAGTCGACCCCAGGGCCATAGTGCGATCGGAAGGATTATGTCAATGAAAAATTCTAATGACACCATCTGGAATCGAACCAGCGACCTTCCGATTTTTAGCGCAGCACCTTAACCACAGTGCTACCGCGGCTGTGTGGAGAAGTAGTGAAGTTATATATGTAACTGTTCCATGTAATAAAGTTTTGTTTTCTGTTTTGTATTTTTTTAGCCAGCCAATCGGAAGTTGATTTTGGAATTACCCTCGTATAAATTCCATTGATAGCACCGAAGTTATTGGCAATTATTCACTGATTTTTTCTGTCGCTTTCAGTTTTGCGATTTGTCTGTGAATTGTAATTTGTTCCTTTTTGAGTAATTCCCCGGCGTCTGAGTTCTAATTGCCGACGTTTCGGAACTCACTGTCGGTTCCATCTTCATAGGCAGGTGAATGAAGTATGTCAGTGAATGGATTGTGTGGGGTATTTATACTTCAACCAGGTATAAATACCCCAAATAATCCATCCACTGACATATTTCATTCACCTGCCTATGAATATGGAGCCGACAGTGAGTTCCGAAACGTCGGCAATTAGAACTCAGACGCCGGGGAATTACCCATAAAGAAACAAATTACATTTAGAACACGGAGAAAGCTTAAAAACAAGATTGTCTCTGAATTATTCTACAATGCTGTATTAACCCAGAATATGTTGGGTCGAATGACAGTATGATTGGTAACCCATGAATTGACAAGGATTCAGAAGGAAACTCCGGTTGCTTATTGGCCCACCATATTCCTCTAGAAATCTGTGATACAAGCCACAAAATTGCGACCAGTCTGTGTGTTGCTCGCTTAATGGCTAATTATGAAGTTAGGATCTCCTAAGTACAGGTCCAGAATATTAACTTTGCTCCTTCCTTCTCTCTAACTGTACATTTTGGATGATTTCTGAATTGAATGTCTTTTGTATTGGATTTCTTCAGGCATCTCTTCACTAAAATATGAGTCTTTGTTTCTTCTCTCTTGTCAAATTTTTCGATTAACCTCATGCTTCGTGTTCACTTATTTTTTGCGTGTACTTTAATGTTCGTTAAATATTTATCAACTGAAGGATACATTTCACAAGAAAGCAGCAAATAAAAGAGACGTACATATATATGTATGTATATTTATATATGTATATATTTCTTTCTCTTTCCCCCAACCACGTCTTTCGATCCGACCAACAGAAGGTTCATAAAAATGTAAAACAAGTTTGTTCAGGGATGGAAATAAGGATGGCTGTATACAGCGAGGCTAGGTTAGAGGTTACAACAAGGAAAGCGTGGCATATGTGATGTCAACTTGACAGTGATCGATCGGTATTGGTGAGTGCTGCAGTATTTATTGGTTTCAGTGTGTGTCAATCGACAGCTGAAACGTAACGTCTTGGGCTGCAGCTACAGTACAGTCGTGGGTCTGATAGACACATCTGGACTGCGTTTAATTTTACTCATATTAACGGCGTGCCCCATTACACAGGAACACTACGTGCTTTACATAACTTAAGCTTCAGTTTTATAATAACTTTTACATTTAATAATAACAAAATTATTGTGGAGTTTCATTATAACGTCGATAACAATATTTTGACGTCTAGTCTTATAATTAATAATATTTGCCTGTCTGCCTGCCTGTCTGCCTGCCTGCCTGCCTGCCTGTCTGCCTGCCTGCCTGCCCGCCTGCCTGCCCGCCTGCCTGCCCGCCCGCCCGCCCGCCCTACCGCCCGCCTGCCCGCCCTACCGCCTCTCTGTGTCTGTCTGTCTATCTATCTAATCTTCTATTTTATAGAAAAGCTTCATTGCAAATCTGTAAAGTCAATAGATTTAACAAATTAAAAAAAATATATAAACCATTATTACCAATTATTCCATTCGCCGTCGGCCATTTGCCAACATTGTTGTTTATTTGTTTTAGCATTTCTTTCCTTTGGTTACGTAATTTCTTACACTGAAATTTTAACTGGTCTGTAGTGTGTTCTTCTTCCTATTCATAGGGGCACATCGGATCATCCTTTAGTCCAAATCTGTGAGTGTATGATCTCAGTAGCCCATGTCCTGTTGCCATTTCTGTAAACTCTGGGAATATAGGGATTTTCTGTCGTAGCCTATTCCTCACTGACGGAAAAGAAAGCTTTGGTCACTGCCCCCTTGGTTTTAAGTTTCCTTAAAGACTTGCCTTTTGAAAGCATTATAAAAATAATATTTATTAACTGCAATTGGGTTGTCACCCGGTGGCAGTGGTTATTTTACATGTATACAAAACATGAAATTGGTTACTACTAAATTTAAGTTGGGAGGGCTACATGAGAAGCATGTAGTGGTAACTTGGAATGTTGGGAACCATCTCAGCGTTTGCTTTTAGGCACAGGGAAACCAAGAAAACCCTTTGTCTAGGTGGCCGGTCGTAGGACCTTCCGAATACTGACTTCTAGCCAGCAGTCACACATCTAAAGTAAAAAAAAGCAATGCCCACACAGTACAACAAATACACATAAGATAACAACACACACACAAATCAACTACAACAAGACACACGGTCAACCAACAACAATTACACAAAAGACAACTTAACACTTGCAACAAAACACACGAGACAAATTAGAATTTTACAACATGTACAAAAGATGGTCTCTGTGGTCTAGTGGTCAGAGTTTCTGGCTACACATACAGAGGTCCCGGGTTCGATCCCCGGCGCTAACAGATTTTCTGAGTAGTAGTGGGTCTGGAACGGGGTCCACTCAGCCTCGTGAGGTCAAACTGAGGAGCTACTTGAATAAAAATGTAGCGGCTCCAGGTTCAGAAAACAGAGATTTAACGGCCG
>Ga0123355_10015887_pt1 | contig 11845 bp, 9 predicted proteins | sample TergutEmb28metaG_3_FD_89872 | JGI IMG/M metagenome (GOLD analysis project Ga0123355, IMG submission 89872) | Embiratermes neotenicus P1 segment gut microbial communities from Petit-Saut dam, French Guiana - Emb289 P1 | ecosystem: Host-associated > Arthropoda: Insects > Digestive system > Gut ... | reverse complement strand
CTCTGCGCTAGAAAGAAAAAATATATTAAATTAAAATTAGTGTGTTTTTTTTTTTTTAAAAAAAAAAATGATTAAAAAGGAAGGGGGGGGGGGGGGGGGGGCACGCGGTGGCGCACTTAGTTGATGCACTGCGCTATAAGCCGGAAGGTCGCGGGTTCGATTCCCGGTGATGTCACAAGAATTTTTCATTGACATAATCCTTCTGGCCGCACTATGACCCTGGGGTTGACTCAGCCCCTAAAATGAGTACCAGGAATATTTCCTTGGGGGTAAAGGCGGCCGGTGCTTAGGGCGGTGGCACAGTTATTTGAGGCATTGCGCTATAAGCCGGAAGGTCGCGAGTTCGATTCCCGGTGGTGTTACAGGAATTTTTCATTGACAATCCTTCCGGCCGCACTATGGCCCTGGGTTTGACCCAACCTCTAAAAGAAATGAGTACCAGGAATATTTCCTGCAGGGTAAAGGCGGCCGGTGCGTAGGGCTGACAACCTTACCACCCTCATGTACCGATTGTCTTGATATCTGGGAACCTCAGCCTCCTGTAATCCGCAGGGCCTGTCCAGGCTTGTCATGGGATTGTTTTTACTGACGTCAGGTGCAAGAGTTTAACTCGCCCATAAACCACTGGCGTCCTACCCGCAGCAAACGAGGTTTTTGTTACGCGGCCCGCGGGCACATAAATTATGCCCGTACTGTGCAGACTGAACATTAATTTAGGAGGTTGATTCGCTATACCACTTACTGTGCGGTCCGCGAACCAGCTTACTGTAACGGCTCTGGCCCCTTGCCAGAAAAGGTTAGACATCCCTGCTGTAAACATTTGATAAGAGTTCTTCATATATTATATATTTTCAAGTCCTTTGGATGGTTTCAAACGTATGTATACGAGTTCTAGCTGCAAGCGGAATCCCCTTATCGAATCTGGAATAGCACTCCGCATTAGGCAATGTAACTTGCCACATGTTAAAGTGGGTGTTACCTCCTACATCTGTCAGATATGCTTAACACCTGGTTAACCTAATATTGTTATTAATTATTAAGTTTCAGAGTTCTTGTGTATAAATTGACGATACTGGGAGTCGGATAATTTCCTTAATGTGTGCTTTTTTAAAAAATGTCTTTGTCTCATATATATATATATACATCCATATTATAATCACCTGACGTCGAAGCGGGTGAAAGAGCATGTTACAAAAAGCGACAGATTCGCTGTTTGATCCCCAGATATGTTACATAAGCTGGCCATTGAATTACTGGGTGTACTGGCAGGTGCACCGTCTTGCTGGAAGAAGTCATATTCATTTTCTTCATTATGTAAATTTCGAAGAAAGTGACGCGAGAATTTGTAGAGTGTGCCTTTTCTGAATTTACGGTATCAGACAAGAAGATGGCGGCTGTAATTATACTTGTTGCACTGACGGCAAAAATGAAGAAGGTTGAAGTCGTGTATTTGGGCGTGGGGGAATCTCTGTTTTAAAATTCCCCTATGTTCCGCCCGTTCGTCCTTCTAATAAAGAGTAGGGTGCGTGTGAAGGCATTAGAATGGCGACAATGGATAGTTAGCAATAATGGCCGTGGAATTTGAATATACTCGTTAATGCTGAAAAGAGGGGTGCACAAATCTCGGGCGTAAGATTGACAGGGCGAATAAATTTTGTACATACGGTGGCAACTAACATTTCTGGGCCTTCCGTATAGAAGTTGCTTCATGATACCCATCTGACGTCTAGAATTTTGATGTGTCTTCTAGATTTTTGCAAACATTTTTACACCCCTTCCTAAAAGTGCATAATTTGGTAGGATAATTAGACGATATTTGGAACGTAGGAGTTCATTGTGATTGATTTGAATTGGCGGGAGGGGGCATGCAGTAAGAGCCCTACATGTAAGAAGGATATGGGCATTGCCTGAATACTGAGGAAAATCACGCAAACCTGTGACGAGATGGCCGGTCATGGGCCCTTCCGGATACGTAACTGACGGCTAAGAAGCACACCGACAAACACAAGAGAAATTCCCGAAATTTCAATGGAACTGTACCGCAGCGTTTCCTTGCCGCAAGCTCTTTTATCTTGCAGGAGGAGAGAATGGATTATCGCACAACTCCTAATATTTAAATTGAGATACAAAACAGGACTGTCATGCCGTACGTAGTTTGTTGTATTCAGTTTGTTTCATACAGAGGTGGTTAGCGTACACTCCGACCGAAGCCAGTAAGCGCATGTTTAATTTTGTGGGGCCAGATGCTTCGCCACTTATTATCTGTAATTACTGCTGTTAATTTCCCTACAACAGGAATTGGATTATTGAGAAAAACAGACTTTATCATTTTGAAGCACGAAACCATTCTGATACTTTTAATTTCGTTCTTAGTTCCAATAAAACATTACGGCATATCTGGTACAGTACCCAGTCGCTTTGCAACGACATTTAATGTGTACTGAGAACCAAAGGTCGTGTCGTGTAATAAATCTGCTGACGTATTTGGGTTTCATTCCGGCGTGGCTTGTGAACGCCGTCCCACATCGATATGCGTACGCCAATCGAAGTATAGCTTCCTTTTTTTAACTTGGTGTGAATCAAAAGTATGTGGAACGTTTGGCCGCAAGAGTTAACCTCGGGAAGATCCACACCACGCCACCCCAGCTGTACGTTTGTTAGTTTTTGGTAATGTCAATTAATATAAAATCACATGTTTGTCGGCAAGTAATATATTTTACACCTCCCCATAACTGTTTCCCTAGCGGCTCTTATCCTCAGACCTCCGAAAGAAATATCCTGGTTGTGTGCCTGTTTAGAATACGCACGGTTATCGCCCAAGGCTGCAGCTGTTTGAAATGCCACTCACTGTCAACGTGGCGGCACTTTCTCTCGTAGTGCGAACACGGATTGCCCGGTGACCACAGATCCTAACTTGCAGCCACAGTACAAGAAGGATGGTATCCGAGTAACATCTGTACTGATGTACAGTTCAGGTTAAGTCAACAGTAAGTTTGTTCACGAGAAGAGTAAGAATATCCTTGTAAGGGCAAGTTCCCAAAACATATCCTACATGCCGAGATATCTCGAAGGTACCCACTCATTTCCCTCATCCTTGTAAGTCGGCTAGGCTTGCCAATCTCTGAAGCCACACGGAGTTGGTCAGACGTGGTGAATGTCCCCTGGACGTTAGCGATGATGATGGTGGTGGTGGCGGCGGCGGTGGTCAGTTCCATATATTTGCGTTCTGACTCGGCAGCCTAGTGGACAAACACTGCTGCTGCTGCTGCTGCTGCTGCTGCTACTACTACTACTACTACTACTACTACTACTACTACTACTAATAATAATAATATAATAATAATACAGCTACCTTCACCAAGTTTCAGCCAGCTTTGCATGCCTTGCCCCATTTTCGGGTTGTTAGAATGTGTGCACCCTTCTTGTAAGGTAACGTCAGGACAGTCGTCAGTACTGTGTCGGAAGTGGAACCAGAACCATCTGTCGGGCCCAGCGCCATAGCCGCGTGTGTAGCAGAGCACGTGAATTGTGAGTATGCAGCCGACATCACGTGGAAACAAGAGAATGAGTTCATCGATCGTTAGGTCAGGCATAGGTGACTGTGTACAGAATACAAAGTGATTGTGGTGACGCCAGCCAACACGAGACACGAGAAGTTATGTTCGCCGGCCAAATGTGATGTCGCGAAGTATTACTGTTCTGTGTGCTGTGTTTGTGTACATTGTAATTTTCTGTCATCTTGTTTCCTGTGCGTAATGAGTAAGCTGTAAGGTGGATTCTCTAAAATGTATTTCCATCCTTACCTTAATTTGCGATCTATGCATGTGCTAACGTGCTGTGTGGGTTGGAGACGTTTCAGTGACGCCTGTGTCTAGGGCTATATTTTAACTGGGAATATTGGTTGTAGCAATAATTACCCAAATTAAATACTTGTGTACAAGGAAGTGGAGGCGCTGTGGTATGAGAAGAGTTGCCAGATTGCGTAGCGGAGTTAAATTCATTTCCGCAATATCAACTCGTCTGCATTAATTTGTGCATAATGTTGACAGCGCGGCTTGAATATTACTTTGCTGCGTGTCTTCGTCGAATACAACAATATACTAATATCATTTGTACTAATATTATTTGTCTTTCTTAGTCTGGGTTCTACTTGCTCATTGTAGGTGTAGATGGTTATTGTTGCATCTGATCACACGCAGTGACACACACTCTCTCTCTCTCTCTCTCTCTCTCTCTCTCTCTCTCTCTCTCTCTCTCTCTCTCTCTCTCCCTCCCCCCTCCCCCCTTCTGTCTCTGTAGGACTCTTGGACGAAGGATCGGCCCGTAGCAGAAACCTCTACATAGCAACACACAATTCACAAGAGACAGACATCCATGCCCCCGGCGGGATTCGAACCCGCAATTCCAGCAAGCGAACATCTGCAGATCAGCGAAATACAGTTTAAAATAATTGGATACTCACGTCATCATGCTAAAGCATACTGAAGTTTGAATATTTTTGTCTGGCGGCTTGGGATTTTTGCCATCCGACCATCCCACCTCGATGTCATCTTCGTAACCAATGGTGTTAATGCCGGGTAATTTGGTCGTTTAGGACGTTGCTAAAGGTCCCTGGCGCACGGACTAATATGCAGATATCACTGTCATGAAGCGGCCTTGAAATTACGATTAAAAAGTTAATGTTATGTGTGTTTGCGTATGTTAATTCTTAGAATGGTTGTTAGTCAAAACAAACAAAAAAAAATCTGAAAACAGAATGATATTAAATGAAATGTGCAGTTTGTGGCCATTATTTGAATTTTCGTTTGAACCGAAGATTTGAGGTTTTAAAACTGGCCGTAGTCGTTATACTGGTTAGGCTGTGGATTGGGCGATCTGGGTTTCGATTCCCGACGGGAGCAAGGTTTTTTCTAGAAATCATAACTCTCTTTCGGAGTTCATGTTCTTGTCAGTTTTGAAGTAGGTACCTGAAAGGAGGCAAATGCGGAAAATAGCTGCATGGAAGCCGTGCTATGCCAGCTGGGATTAATAAGGAGGAATTTGTGGTGGCTGGCGGAAACCTCCCCCTCGGGAGGCGGGGATAGCGTAGTGAATTCTATAGGGTCCAGTATGTTGGTTTTGTTGTTTGTAGACAACCAGACTGCCCTGTAAATATTTTGCTGTAAATTGGAAAGTCAGTCACATTGCGTGTGGAGTAGATCCATTGTGAAGATGGCGGTCGCTCTGCTGGACAAATTACCAGTTTGTACGGAATCCGGATATTCATTTACGCCTCAACAAGAATTGACTGCTGGCTCCTGTACGGAGTCACATGGGTCCAGCCCCAAACGATATGCAGCAGTCGGACTCGATGAAATGGAATGAATGTTCTATGTCGTTATAAATTAATGTTGCTCCAACCGAGGAGTATAATGTCGTGGTTAACGGCGAGGAATTAATTGGTACTGCAGAATATATGACGCACTAGACGAGATGATGCATAAACCGATGTCGTTATGACCGGGTTCTACTGTATTATGTCGGGATAATTTATTTTAAAGCACAAACAGGTCAACACAGCACAGAAAAACGCAACCTTAATTTATGCCTCAAGCGGATATGAACCCGCGATCCTAGAGATGGAGCTAGTGAAGCTCAGCCGTAGTCACTGTAAGCATGGATCACTGTATAGTACGAAAGGACTGTGGACTGATACCCGGGATGTCCGTGTTTGAATCTCAGCCCGACTCGGATTTTTAATGAGTTTTTCCTAGGTTTTTGGACGAACCTGTGGATGTCACAACTGCCTTTTGCCGTATCCTCCTACTGAGCTATATATATACGTGCAGCTGAAACGTCGTCGTTAAAATAACGTCATCCGTAGATGGTGTGAGGCACGCCAGTTATAGCATTGCGCACTGCCATGCAAATGTCTGCACAGACCCAGACACATAGAATAATGTTCAGAGTTACTGCCCCGAAACTAGTTAGTAATATTTCTATGTCAATCTAATAATGATCGTTTGCAAGTCAAAGCAGTGTGACTTGTAGAACTGAGAAAGCGGTGTTGAACAGGCCAAGACATGGCGATGTTCGCTTTCCCCAGCATTTTCTTCAGCTGTTTTAAAATAAAAGACAACTACCCAGTTTCATTTCACTGGCTATTATCCTATCACGATACTCAGCGTTAGGAATACGGGGACAGACGAGGACATTTGGTACGTTAAGGAATGAAACCTCACGCCTGTGATGAATGAAGTGCTTTAATTGGACCGGAACATAATGGTCAAACATAGCGGAATTAGAGGAGACTGTCACGGCACTGCCCTCGGCATAGCAGGTGTATTGTTCTTTATCTGGCAGCTTTATCGGTGTTCACTGGGGGCCGTTAGTTATATTGATATTGTAATGACGTCTTCGTTGGAAATGACTGTCGCTTGTTGAATGTCAAGTTGATGTGGTTGTCCTTGGCATACCGTTCAATATTTACCGCTATGTTCCAGAGGCGGCGGCGGCCCGTGTCTGCACACTCGTTACTTTCAAGGCACTTGCTTCAGAAGTGCTTCATTCGTTACGCGAGCTCACAAGAAGGCGCCAAGGAGGTTTCTCACTATGTGGTGGAGAATTGTTCGGCACTCCGTTGATGCCATTGTGCACGGCTTTTCAAAACATGGCGTTTTGTTAAATGTGTGGGTTGGGGATTGAACTAGACCTGTATACCGTATGTTGGATTCTCTCACCTGGTGCTTCGATTTCCGCTTTCTAAAAATGTAGGCCTACCTGCCTATGTCTGTCTTGCAGGAATAATAATAATAGTTATTATTAGTATCTTCATCATATAAAGTCAGAAAGCTGGGACGCATTCAGCGGAAGTTCGTAGCCCTGTGTCAATATAGTTTCTTTAATCACGACTGTGTTCCTTACGAGGATTTTCTTAACTTTTAGAGCTTCATACCCTGCATGACAAAAGCCTATAGCGTGATGTATTGCTTTTTTATTTTTTCTTATTCAGGTTTAAAATGTTGCCCTTATCTTTTAGATACTACTGGAATTCTGGAATTTCAGAAACTCCTTGTTTACTGCTACTTGTAAAACCGTACCGTCTGCTATATGCGTATCGGCTGCTGACATTGTGTGCAAAGGCGCCGATGTCTTTAGGCGACCCATTACTTCCAAACTGATTCAGCGCTAATATGTGGCATTTTTAATCAACTTATCTGTGTTTTTCAGGGTTTAGGGGTTTTGTCCCGGTATTTCTTTTATATTGCCTGTTCCCTGCCATAATGTTTTTGTTTTGTCTGTTTAGTGTTTTGTTATGTACTTGTAATGTTTTTGTGTTGTATTTGTGTCTTTATGCTAGCTTCATAATATGCACTTGTGCTGTTCAGCTCTAACGTTAATAAACGCCCACTGAATTGTGTTATTACTGCTATTAATTTATATTGTTGTTCTCTTAATATCGCTATTGTGACGTTCAGGTGACCGTACATCGTGATAAAATCTTATAAAACCAACTAGATGCACTAATTTCCCAAATTTATTTTTGGAATAAGACTTTACATGTTTCGGACAGTTCCTCTGTCCATCATCAGGAGCTTTTCACTGTACACACAGCAATGGTATATGTCATACAGGTTGCTGACTGCAGTTCCGTCCTGATCCTGCTCGCAAGCTGCCAGCAAACCTATATGATATATGCCATTGCTGTGTGTACAGTGAAAAACTCCTGACGATGGACAGAGGAACTGTCCGAAACATGTAGAGTTTTACTCCAAAAATAAATTTGAGAAATTAGTGCATCTAGTTTGTTTTATTGTAAGAATCACTATATTTGATTTTTGTTTAGTGCTCCGTTTTGTGCATTGCTTATGTTTTGTGTTGTTAGTGATCACCTATTTAATTATTATCATCATTATCATGGCCATCTTTTTGCGTTTGATAACTCGTACCCATGGTAGCCACTCGTGTCTATTTTGGGAAGTCTGTTAACACGAAGTTAAATAATAGTTCCTTAAGATGACGCATATTACTCGGTTCTTAAATGTGATGCCACGTGTTGTGGAAGCTGGTTACCGACGTTTCGTATGAAACTTCTGCCCCCACTTTCAGGGTGGATGGTCGAAATCGCATCCTGGAAGATTGTCTTCAAGAAATCCGACGTTTTCTGGTGTTTAACCACATGATCTTTGCTAGATGTAATGCACGCAACCCGAATAATCGTAAATTACCGGAAATGAGAGCTATTAAATATTAACTTTTTAATTTTTAAGTAAATTATTCAAAATATTTTGTGTATTTTAGCGCGATACTTTCTAACACATTCCCCGACATTAGCCATAATTTCTTCTCCCATATAACGGCGACTGTAAGCAAGAACTTTTATTGCCGAAATTTGTTCATTGGCTTATATGTTAATACAGGCACAACATGTCGGTAATACACAAGTGGTTTTTGTTTAGGAGGAAGGGTGAGCCAGATTCCGTTACACGTGATTCACGGGAAGATTGGGGTTTGCTTATTGTAAATCTGTTGTGCATCTTTCTCTTAACGAGTGCGATTCTGAAGTTCTGCTGTCCGTCTGTGTAGCTAGGTCGATTTATTTGTTTGGAATGTGCACACAGAAGTAGGGTGACAGCACGCCGCCGCGACTCCGAAGGTTTTATTTATAAGTGTTGGGGTTCTGTCTGCATGCGGCCCACCGTGTTAGGTTTCCGGTTGCTGATATGTTCTCCCCGCTGCGGCAAGCCATGTATTTACACCACGGAGGATGGTCAGGAGTGGCCTGCACATACCCCAGTTGTGTAATTTGGTCAAAACTGCTACTGTTGATGTAGGGAATTTCGTAAGGATTCCATTATTCTGGGATATGACGCAGAGTCTTATCCAAGAGGAACAGAATCCTCTGTAAATCCGCTACAAAAACCTTAAAACTCCCATACGAATTGGTTCTCCGTCAGCTGTTTAAACCTGTCCATGACAGTTGCAATATTACGAACCGCGACGTTGTCTGCTCTGTTGGTTGTGATATTGGTTTATCTACCTTTGTTACTCTAACCCACCTTACTCATTGTAGGCGTAGAGGGTTGTTACATCTGATCACTCTCAGTGACACACACACACTCCGTAGGACTTCTCTGGACGAGGGATAGGCCCATCGCCGACACCTCTCTTACACCACACAACATTCACAAGAGACAGACATCTGTGCCCCTGGCGGGATTCGAAACCGCAATTCTACCAGGCCAGTGACCGCAGGACCACGCGTTAGTCCGCGCCTGTTGGCTTATCGCAGATACAAATACCTTCCAAGCTAATGAACAGTAAAGATACTTAATACAGTGCATAGAAATTAAAAAAGTTGGTATTCCGCAGTTGGCTAAATGTCCTGTATATTGATTCAAGTAGAATTTGTGGGTCATCTGCGAACTTTTTGCACACGATGAATTCCTTTCCGAAAAACGTTTCTGTCTGGGTAAAACTGCACGTTATTTGAGGCTTTTACGACAGAAGATTCATTTTGTGACTTTCTGTGGTAGGACACTGTGTTGTCTGATACGTGGTTACCCACTTTTAGAAGGAACATATTAGTTCATTGTCACTTGTACTGGGAAGCGGGAAGCGGTGTGATATGAACTTAGTCGAGTGACATGTGTAAGCTTTAAATTGGGTTGCAGACAGCCTGATATCCACTTTTAATTGCTGCCCGCTTAAGGTCTGTGAAGATGAGAAGTGACCTCACAGACACGGCTTTCCCCTTGTCGGTATTCAGTGTTGAATGGTTTCTCTGCAGTTGAGACCTTCAACCTCTCTCACAGTGCCGAGGTCAAGAAATGGCGTGGTGTTCTACCATAATGGGATCCTGACTCTTTTTTGACAAGCCTGTTTACTTAAACGATTGAAAATTAACTTATATTTTGACCCATTTCGGCTCACTTGACGTCATTACCGTGGTCTTCTAACCAACTTCAGACTATGCGGCCTAAACTGCAATTTTTTACACATTGTGTAGTTTACAGATATTAGATAACTGCGTATTTCCTGCCAAAGAATACAATCCCAAGACTTTGTAGCAGATCTTGTGTCAGCGATTCGAGGTTAAATGAAGATGCAAGCGAGGGGTTTCTTGGTTAAGAACCACGCCATGAAAACGCATTAATGGCGTTAGCTGTGGAGGGAGGCAAGTGGACAGTTTCGCGTCCCTGCCGTCTTACCCGCAAGGAATCAATACTCCGTACTGTTTGGTTAGGAGGCTTGTTCAGCCGTAGATCGGGCGTGGGTTTGATTTCTCGATCAGGAGTACCAAATTTCGCAGGGTCTGTTAGTTGCATTGCAGTAAACGTCTTTGTTTAACTCGCAGCTTGAGTTTGTGTTTTTGTTGCATTGTCCAAGTTATTTGAGTTTATTCTCTAAATACTCCAATGGAAAAGAGATAGCAGCCTTGTATCCCGGCTTATATCGCATCTGGTGCTGTGTTTGGCCTTCTGAATCTAATGTGCTTAGATATTTGGTCAAAATTTGAACAATTTCGATGCCGTGGTACAACAAGGAACGCCTGGAGGTTGATGTACCTACACCTGAGTTCTCTCAACCTATTTTGGCTTGAAGAAATTATGTCTAAGCTGTAACTCTTGATACATTTCGATATATGCGACATTAAATTCTTTCATTGGCTTAATCTTGTGATTGTATCATTGCTTGTAACTGTTCCCCAAACCCGAGCACCAGGGTCACTTCAAGCCTGTTTTTGGTGAACCGCTAGATTCGTTTTCACGCAGGTACGTCTCACGAATACAGGGCAGTTTGGATGGCAGCGGATACAAAATTAGAATGAAACGGACGTAGATCCAAATTCGACATTGAGTTAAAGAAGATTCTGAATATACTGACGTTTGAAGATTCAAGTCTTCTGGAATATGACGCCGTGCTTACTGGTATTTACCGACGTCTCGTAGGAGTTTGACGTTTCGGAGAAGTGTGTGACTAGTGCACCAGTTTGTGTAGCAGCACATATTTACATTACTTTGATGTTAAGTTGAATTTTGTCATTACAGTGACAAGGATTGCGCCTGCAGCACAGTGTCAGACTACCCGGTAGTCGTATGTGTCAGAGAAGTTGCTTCCGAAGCATGGCGGCGAAGTTTTCGTTTTTGTAGTTTTAGTTTTTGTTCCCTCAATATTTATTTATTTAGTTACTATTTGGCATTCTGTGATGCTGTCAGTAGCGGAGAATGTATGATTAGTCAACAGGGATTTGGAAATGTGTGGGAGAAAGATGTGTGGCCTAATTTCAATTCTTATCCCACTGTTGGGGGGGGGACTGACAAATCGACGCAAACCTGTCAGAATAGTCGGTCTCCTGGTCGAAGTCTGTACTCGGGACCTTCCGAATACGAAGCAGCAGTTCTACTCTTGGACTGCAACGTTAGGTCATTCGTTCCATTTGAGAAAAGTCGGAAAACGGCGCGGAGACGGAAACGGACGAGAGTTCTTGACGTTAATTTAGCTTATGTTTATTGGACCGTGCATCATATTGATAGTTGAATAGAGACCAACTTGATGTCACTTGCTTTATTATTTCATTATTTAATGCTCAACATGTTTCGGATGTTAATACGTCCATTCTCAGGAGCTTGCGACTTATTTGTTGAGTTATTTAATGGGTTGTATTGCTCTGGTTCGATGTATGTTGGTGTTACGTTGTGGTTTGGCTGTGGTGGTGTTGTATCCGTATGCAGGCTGAGGCACTAATGCTTTATTATTTCTTTATTTAATGCTCAACGTGTTTCGGATGTTAATACATCCATCCTCAGGAGCTTGCGACTTATTTGTTGAGTTATTTCGTGGGTTGTATTGCTCTGGTTCGATG
>Ga0123355_10015885_pt1 | contig 11845 bp, 8 predicted proteins | sample TergutEmb28metaG_3_FD_89872 | JGI IMG/M metagenome (GOLD analysis project Ga0123355, IMG submission 89872) | Embiratermes neotenicus P1 segment gut microbial communities from Petit-Saut dam, French Guiana - Emb289 P1 | ecosystem: Host-associated > Arthropoda: Insects > Digestive system > Gut ... | reverse complement strand
TCGGTGACGGTCAATGTGCAGATTGGTCGTCGTAACATCGAGGGCGGCGCACGCACCTCCGATTACGAGCACACCAGCTACCGCGCTCATTTCGGCTTCAAGGGCGACTTCCTCGACGCCTGGAACTACGACGCGTACGGTGGTTACTACTACGTCAACTTCTTCAACTCCAACGATAAGTATTTGAGCTTCGCGAATATCGACAACGCCCTGCTGGTCACCGGTACCGCCGCGAACCCGGTATGTATCAGCGGTCCGCCCTGCGTGCCGTACAACATCTTCAGGGACGGGGGCGTCACGCCGGCGCAGCTGCAGTACCTGTACCTCACCGGCACCGGCTCTGGCAACTACACTATGCGGACGTTGCACGCCGAGATCACCGGTGACCTTGGCCACTACGGGGTGACCATGCCGACCGCACACGACAGTGTGGGGATCAATGTCGGCTGGGAGCATCGCAACGAGCACCAGTTCTTCGCGCCTGACTCGGCCGAGACCAGCGGACAGCTCTCGGGCTTCGGCAGCGCCGCGGTCCCGATCGATAACACAAACGCCGTAACCGAGGAGTGGGCGGAGTTGCGCGTACCGCTCATCCAGGACAAGCCCTTCGCCAAGGACCTGCTGTTCGATACCGGGTTCCGCCATTCAAACTACACTTACAGTGGCGGGGTCAACACCTACAAGTTCGAGTTGCAGTGGGCGCCGATCCGGGATATCCGCTTCCGCGGCACCTACCAGAAGGCGATTCGCGCCCCATCGCTGATCGAGCTATTCAACCCGGCGCTGGTGGGTCAGATCATATTCGGCACCGATCCGTGCGCCGGAGCCGTCGTCAACGGAAGGGCGGACGGTGGTAGCGGCGCCACTTTCGCGCAGTGCCAGGCGCAGGGAGTGACGGCGGCGCAGTTCGGCCACATTCCACAGTGCGTGGCCGGGCAGTGCTCGCAGCTGACCGGTGGCAATCCGGCGCTGAGCCCGGAGGAGAGCAAATCCTGGACGGCGGGCTTTACTTTCACACCGCAGTCGGTGCCGACCCTCAGCGGCAGCCTCGACTACTACCACATAGCGATCGACGGGGAGGTTGGAGTGCTCCCGGCGCGGGTCATCATGGCTGATTGTCTGGCGACCCTCACGACCTATTGCGACCAGATCGTGCGCCAACCCAACACCGGCAGCCTCACTGGCAATGCCGTTGGCACCGGGGGGTATATCAACCAGACCGACCTCAACATCGGCGCCGCCCTCGCGAGCGGAGTCGATGCGCAGCTCGCCTACAGGATGACACTACCTGCAAGTCTCGGCACTGGGGTGTTCAATCTCATCGGGACATACGTGCAGCACTTCGAGTCGACCCCGCTCCCCGGGGCTCACACCTACGATTGCGCGGGATATTTCGGCTTTACCTGCCAGACCGTCAATCCGCACTGGCGGCACATAGCCCGCGCGACCTGGGAGTCGCCGGTCAACCTGGACTTCGCTGTGACTTGGCGCTACATCGGGCCGGTTTCGCAGGACAACAACTCCCCGGATCCGACGCTGCATTTTGCGACCTACGGCGCGTACAGTTATGCGCCGGCCCACATCGGCTCATACAGCTACATCGACCTCGCGCTCACGTATCATGTGCTGAAAAACCTCGAGATCCGCGGCGGCGTCAACAACGTCGCCGACAAGAATCCGCCGGTGGTGCCGCTCACCATTCAGCCGGGCGGTGCCAACGCGTACTCCGTGTACGATCAGCTGGGTCGGGAGCTCTTCATCGCCTTCACGGCCCACTTCTAAGATCCACGTTGGGACGGGACGGGCGGTTTTGCCGGTGCCACTCCCCCCCCACAACCGGATGCTGTCCATCCAAGACTCAAGACACATTGTCGTAACGACTCCGCTGGCAAGCGTTGTGCTATGCGCTTGCGCATCGGTGTCCCCCGACCACGCCTCGATGGTGAAAGCGTCAACGGGAGGCGCCGCAGGCGGGACGGAGGCGACGATGGTGGAGACAACGGCAGCCAGGGTTTCAACGACTGCCGTCGGCTCTACCGCTGCCACTTCGCCTGCTGAGTCGAAGGCATCGAACGCGGACTCGAAGGTAACGTGCCATACCGAAGTGCTCACCGGCAGCCGCGTCGGGGTCCGCGTCTGCGAGACGGCCGCGCAGCGAGAGGCGCGCCAGGCGGCCGTTCGTGCTACGAGGGACCAGCTTTCGCGACCGGCGCCCGGTTGCGCGCGACTGGGGCAGGGTGGTTGCGCCGGTGGCAACTGAGCCCGCGGCGCATGCCCACCAAGATTCGGGTCACAGCGGCGTCAATCTGTGGCCGCCAGCTTATGACGAGCTGAAAGCCACCGGGAATCAACGCAAGCACGGCACTTCTTCGAGGAAGCGGTAACCGTCTTCGACGACCCCCTCTTCGTGCTGCAAGTTCCGAGTCGGAACGAGGAGCGAAGAGACGCCGCGAATCGACTTCATGCTGGCGACCTGCGATGTGATACTGCAGGTACCAATACGTTACGAGAGCGTGGCTGGGGACGAAACGACCCCGAACGTCAGGGAACTACAAAAGGTAATAAAAACAGTGTGTTACTTTATTTTCAAGGACGACCGCGGACTGGCGCGGAAGGCGGCGGAAGGCGTCCTGGTGCCCGGGAGAGGACTCGAACCTCCACGGAGTTACCCGCTAGTACCTGAAACTAGTGCGTCTACCAATTCCGCCACCCGGGCAGGTGAGGAAGGCCGCGCAATGTACGCACGGGTTCGGGGGCTGTCAATTGAAGGGGCGTAGAGGAAAGTTCGGGCGGCGCGATCGCAGCGACGCGCCTTCCCCGAGAACGCGCGGCACCAGCCGGACGAGCGCCCGGACCCCCAAGCCGTCCTCCGGCGCGGAGCGGCGCCAGTCCCCGGCCGCGCGCAGGCGGGAACACCCGCAGGCTGGCGCGGCGCCCAGCATGAGACCCGGCTCGACCGTCGAGGGCACCGTCAGCGCCAACCGCGCGGGCTACGGCTTCCTGCGCGTGGAGGGTGTGAGGGAGAGTGTCTTTCTGCCGCCGCCGGAAATGCGTGGGGTCATGCACGGCGATCGCCTGCGCGTGAGAGTCTCCCGCGATGCGGATGATCGCTGGTCGGGCACCGTCGAGCAGGTCCTCGAGCGGGGCGTAACTGCGTTTCTGGGCACGGTCGAGGTGCAGGGACGCAGCGCCTGGGTGAACGCGGCCGATCGGCGGCTGCAGCTGCGTTGCACCGTTGCGCCGCAGGATCTGCACGGCGCGCGCAGCGGTGATTGGGTCATTGCGCGCATCACACGGCACGCCGGCTCGGCATCAGCCGCCCAGGCGGTGGTGCAGAAGCGCCTTGATCCCGAGCGGCCGGTGGCGCTCGCCACCGAGTCGGCGATCGCGCGCTTCGACCTGCCGCACGAGTTTCCGGCCGCCGCGCTGCGTGAGGCACAGGCCTGCGGCGAGCGGGTTGATCCGCGCGAAGCGGACGCGCGCGTGGACCTGCGCGATCTGCCGCTGGTCACCATCGACGGCGAAGATGCGCGCGATTTCGACGACGCGGTGTACGCGGAGCCGCATGCGGGCGGATTCCGCCTGATCGTGGCGATCGCGGACGTGAGCCACTATGTGCGGCCGGGCACCGCCCTCGATACTGAGGCGCAGCTGCGCGGCACTTCGGTGTACTTTCCGACGCGGGTGCTGCCGATGTTACCCACCGCGCTGTCGGATCACCTGTGCTCGCTCGCCCCGCACGTGGACCGGCTGTGTTTTGCGGCCGACATGCTGGTCAGCAGGACCGGCGCCCTGAAGAGTGCACGTTTCTATCCGGCGGTGATGCGCTCGGCCGCGCGCCTCACTTACACACTGGCGAACGACGCCCTGTTCGAAGGGCGCCCCCCCGCCCGTACGCAGTTGGAGCCGCTGCTCGCACCCCTCATGGTGCTGGTCGAGGTGTATCGCGCACTCTACAAGGCCCGCAGCCGCCGCGGCGCGCTCGACTTCGACGCGGCGGAGGCGGAATTCGTCATCGACGCGGGCGAGCGCGTGCGCGCCATCGAGCTGCGGGTGCGCACGGAGGCCCACCGCCTCATCGAGGAGTGCATGATCCTCGCCAACGTCGCGGTGGCGCAGGAACTGCAGAGATCGCACACGCCCACTCTCTACCGTGTGCACGGCGTGCCCGAGGACGAGAAGCTCGAGCGCCTGGTATCCACGCTCAAGGCCCTGGGGGTCGAGGCGCGCATTCCAAAGACGGTCACCACCCGCGATCTGCAGGCGATCGCGCGCCGCGTTGGTGACGTCTCGGAGCGCGCCTTCGTCGAGTCGCTGATCGTGCGCGCCATGCCCCAGGCGATTTATCAACCGACCAACATCGGTCACTTTGGTCTCGCACTCACGCACTACGCGCACTTCACCTCGCCGATCCGCCGCTACCCGGACCTCATTGTGCACCGAACGCTCAAGACGCTGATCAACGGGGCCGCAACGTCGAGTCCGGCTGGGCGCGGACGCAAGCCTTCCGGCAGCTCGGGCCAGCGCTACACGGCGGCGGATCTTGGCGGCCTCGGCGAGAGCACTTCGCGCCTCGAGAAGCGGGCCGACGAAGCGGACCGCTACGTTTCCAGCTTCCTCAAGTGCACCTATCTGAAGGAGCGTATTGGCCAGACCTTCCAGGGTCTGATCACGACGGTGGTCGAGTTCGGCTGCTTCGTGCAGATCCTGGATGTCGCGGTCGATGGACTGCTGCACATCGACAGTCTGCGCGACGACGAGTACGTCATGGAGCAAGACGGTCATGCGTGGCGCGGCCGCCGCAGCGGCCGCCGCCTGCGCACCGGGACGCACGTACGCGTGGTGGTCACCGCCGTCAATCCCATCGAGGGCCTCATCGACCTGGCGCTGGCGGGAGACGCCTGACACTTCAGCGGAGCGCACCGACGCACCCGTCTCATGAAGGGCACCGAAACCATCTACGGCGTGCACGCGGTACGAGTCATGCTCGAACGGCACGCCACGCGCGTGCTCACCGTCCGCCTGGCGGAGCGGCGCGCCGATCCGCGCGTGCAAGCCATCGAGGCGCTCGCGCGTCAGCATCAGCGCCCGGTGCAACGCCTCGACGCGCACTCGCTCAGGCAGCTGTTGGGCGACGTGGCGCACCAGGGCGTGGCGGCGGACATCACACCACTCCCGCCGTGGACCGAGGATGAGCTGCTCGGGGCGCTGCAGGAAGCGCGGGCGCCGTTGCTGCTCGCGCTCGATGGCGTGCAGGACCCGCACAACCTCGGCGCCTGCCTGCGCACGGCGGACGCCTGCGGCGCTCTTGCGATGATCGTGCCGCGCGACCGCGCGGCGCAACTCACGCCTGCCGCGCGCAAGGTGGCAGCCGGGGCGGCCGAGACGACTCCCGTCGTGGCGGTGACCAACCTGGTGCGTACGCTCAAGCTGCTGAAGGACGCCGGACTCTGGGTGGTGGGTGCCGACGCTGCCGCTGCGAAGCTCGCGCAGGAGGTGGATCTCACGGGACCGGTCGTGCTGGTGCTCGGCGCGGAAGGCGCGGGCCTCCGCCACCTGACGCAACAGAACTGCGACTTCATGGTGAGACTGCCTCAGTTGGGCGCGGTCGAGAGCCTCAATGTCTCGGTGGCGGCGGGTATGCTGCTGTATGAGGCTGTGCGCCACAGGGGAGCGCCATGAAAGCAGTGCTCGCAAAAGAGTTTGCGCCACCCGAGCGGCTCGTCCTGGAGGATGTCCCCGCCCGGCGCGCCGGCCCGGGGGAGGTGGTCATCGCGGTCAAAGCCTGCGGGGTGAACTTCTTCGATGCATTGCTGGTGCAGGGTAAGTACCAGACGAAACCTCCGTTGCCCTTCTCTCCCGGCGCCGAAGTGGCCGGAATCATCAGTGAGGTTGGCGCCGGCGTCAGCGGACTGGTTGCCGGCACGCGGGTGCTTGCGTTCACCGGTCACGGCGGCTACGCCGAGGAAGTGACCGCGGACGCCTCCCGGGTGCTCGCCCTGCCGCCGCAGATGGACTTCGTGACGGCGGCGGCGTTTCCGATTGCGTACGCGACTTCTCATCATGCCCTGAAGGACCGCGCGCTGCTGCAGACGGGCGAGACGCTGCTGGTACTGGGAGCCGCCGGAGGGGTAGGTCTCAGCGCGGTGGAGATCGGCGGGATCATGGGTGCGCGGGTCATCGCCTGTGCCTCGAGCGAGGACAAGCTCGCGCTGTGCCGCGAGTACGGTGCGAGCGCACTCATTAACTATGCGACCGCGGACCTGCGCGAACGGGTCAGGGAGCTGACCGGCGGCAAGGGCGTTGATGTCGTCTACGACCCGGTGGGCGGTGCCCATGCCGAGCCCGCCGTGCGCAGCCTCGGATTCCAGGGACGGTATCTGGTGATCGGCTTCGCGAGCGGGGAGATCCCGAAGATCCCGCTCAATCTGGTGCTGCTCAAGACGAGCTCGATTGTCGGTGTTTTCTGGGGGGCGTTCGCGAAGATCCACCCGGAACGCAACGCCGCGAACCTCGTAGAGCTGCTGGGCTGGTACACCGGGGGGCGCCTGCACCCGCACGTGTCGGGCACGTTTCCTCTGGCGCGCTACCGCGAGGCGCTCGAGGCCGTCACGACGCGCCGGGTGAAGGGCAAGGTCGTCCTCGTCATGGACTGAAGAGCGCGCGGCGTGCCCGAGAGGGTGCGCCGAAGACGCGCGGGAGAGAGCCGTGGATTTCGAATTCAGTGCGAAAACCAGGGACTTTCTGCAGCGCCTCGGCGCATTCATGGACGCGCACGTCTACCCCAACGAGGAGCGCTTCGAGAGCGAGCTCGCGGCAGGCAATCGCTGGCAAGAGCCGCCGCTGCTCGCCGAGCTGCAGCAGCAGGCGCGGGCGGCGCGGCTGTGGAACCTGTTCCTGCCCGACTCGCCCCACGGGGCGGGACTCACCAATCTCGAATACGCACCGCTCTGCGAGATGATGGGACGGGTGCGCTGGGCGCCGGAGGTGTTCAACTGTGCCGCACCCGACACCGGCAACATGGAGACACTCGAGCGCTACGGCACGCCTGAACAGAAGAAAGAGTGGCTCGAGCCGCTGCTGGCGGGCACGATCCGCTCTGCCTTCGCCATGACCGAGCCGCGCGTCGCCTCGAGCGATGCCACCAACATCGAAAGCTCGATCAGGCGCGATGGAGGCTCCTACGTCATCAACGGTCGCAAGTGGTGGACTTCCGGCGCCGGCAGCGCCCGCTGCCGTCTGTTCATTTTCATGGGCAAGACCGACCCGCAGGCGCCGAAACACCGTCAGCAGTCGATGATCCTGGTGCCGCGCGAGGCGGCCGGGGTCACGATTCTGCGGCACCTGCCGGTGTTCGGCTTCGACGATGCGCCCCACGGCCACATGGAGATCGAGTTCACGGAAGTGCGCGTACCGGCAACCAACATGCTTCTGGGTGAAGGGCGGGGCTTCGAGATCGCCCAGGGCCGCCTGGGTCCTGGACGGATTCATCACGCGATGCGGCTCATTGGCGTCGCCGAGCGGGCACTGGAGAAGATGTGCCGCCGGGTTAAGGGCCGCGTCGCCTTCGGCCGGCCGATCGCCGAGCAGTCGGTGATGCTCGAGCGCATCGCGGAGTCGCGCATCCGTATCGAGCAGGCGCGCCTTTTGGTCTACAAGGCGGCGTGGCTCATGGATACGGTGGGCAACAAGGCGGCGCGCGCGGAGATTGCCAGTATCAAGATCGCCGCCGCCGACACCGCCTGTCAGGTCATCGACTGGGCGATTCAGGCGCACGGCGCCGCCGGTCTCTCCGAGGACTTCCAGCTCGGACACGACTATGCGCACGCGCGCTCCATTCGCCTCGCCGACGGACCGGACGAGGTGCACCGCAACCAGATCGGGCGCCTGGAGCTGGAGAAGTACGCTTAGATGAGCGGCGAGGAGTTCGCCGGCACCATGCCGGTGGCCGAGCGGCAGCGCTTCGACGAGGCGGCGCTGATGCGCTACCTGCAGGCTCATCTGCCAGGTTTCCTGGGACCGTTACGGCTCGAGCAGTTTCGCGGCGGACAGTCGAACCCAACGTTCCTGCTCACCGCGGGCGATGGCGCGCAGTACGTGCTGCGCAAGCAGCCGGGTGGGGCGCTCCTGCCCTCGGCACACGCCGTCGACCGCGAGTTTCGCGTCATCAGTGCCCTGCACGGTGGCGCGGTGCCGGTTGCGCAACCCCTTTGCCTGTGCACCGATGCGAGCGTCATCGGCACCATGTTCTACGTCATGGGCTATGCCGCGGGGCGCAACTTCTGGGACGCGACGCTTCCGGGGGTCACCGCCCCCGAGCGTGCGGCGATTTACGACGAAATGAATCGCGTCATGGCATCGCTCCATACCCTGGACTACCGGGCCGCAGGGCTCGCCGACTATGGCCGGCCGGGCAATTACTTTGCGCGGCAGATCGCGCGCTGGAGCAAGCAATACCGCGCTTCGGAGACCGAGCGCATCGAGGCGATGGAGAAGCTCCTCCTCTGGCTGCCGGCCAATATTCCCGGCGACGATGACACCACGTTGGTGCACGGCGACTTCCGACTGGACAACCTGATCTTTCACCCGCGGGCACCGCGGGTGCTGGCGGTAGTGGACTGGGAGCTGTCGACGCTCGGACATCCGCTCGCCGACTTCTCGTATCACGTGATGTTGTGGCGCATCGCGGGGGGCGAGCTCGGCGGTCTCAAGGGCCTCGATCTGGGCGCGCTCGGGATCCCGACCGAGGCACAGTACGTGGCCGCTTACTGCGGCCGCACTGGACGTCAGCCGATCGCGCCGCGGGTGTGGGAATTCTGCATGGCGTACAACCTGTTCCGCATTGCCAGCATCCGCCAGGGCATCATGAAGCGTGTGCTGGAGGGCACCGCGGCCAGCCGCCACGCGCGCAAGGCCGGGTCCCTGGCGCGCGCCACCGCGGAGCTCGCCTGGCAGCAGGTGCAGGAGCACCTGGGCGGTTGACGGTGGCCTGCCGTCACCCGGTTGTTTCCTGGAGGGCCGTCCCCGGGTTCGTTCGCGCAGAAACAGGGAGTCTTCCGCCGTTGCAGCGGCACCTCGGTTTCAGTATGCTTCGCGACCCTTTTTGAACCCAAGGGACCGGGGTCAGGCCCAGCCGCCAAGTCCCGTCTATCTCCTTGCCGCACCGGCCACAGCCTTGAATCCGGGCGGCTTTATCCGAGAGGAGCATTCCATGAGGCATTACGAGATCGTATTCCTGGTGCATCCGGATCAGAGCGAGCAGGTGCCCGCCATGATCGAGCGCTACAAGGGCATGATTGCCGCCGGTGGCGGCCACGTGCATCGTCTGGAGGATTGGGGACGCCGCCAGCTCGCCTACCCGCTGGCAAAGGTGCACAAGGCGCACTATGTGCTGATGAACATCGAGACCGATCAGAAGACCCTCGATGAGCTCACCGGCGCCTTTCGCTTCAGCGACGCGGTGTTGCGCCACCTGGTCGTGAACATGGATTCCGCCGTCACCGATCCGTCCCCGATGGCCAAGGCCGCCGACGAGGAGGGCGAGGGCGGCGGCCGGCGTCGTGAGCGCGTACGCGATGAGGCGGTCACCACTGCCGACGACGAAGATTCCGCGGCCGAGGGCGTCTGAGGGCGGGAACGCTGCGGACACCTTGCATCACACGCAAACTCATTCGAGGATAACGCATCATGGCAATGTCCAGAGGATCCGGCGGGGGCGGCAGCCGCTTCTCGCGCCGCAAGAAATTCTGCCGCTTCACCGCCGAAGGGGTGAAGTCGATCGACTACAAGGATCTCGCCACGCTCAAGGGCTACATCACCGAGACGGGGAAGATCGTTCCGAGCCGCATCACCGGCACCAAGTCCTTCTACCAGCGCCAGCTCGCGGTGGCGATCAAGCGCGCGCGCTTCCTGGCGCTGCTGCCGTACACCGATCAGCACTAGAGGTCTCGAGCGATGGATGTCATTCTGCTGCAGAAGGTCGCCAACCTCGGCAACATCGGCGATCGGGTGAAGGTGCGTTCGGGTTTCGGCCGCAATTACCTGCTGCCGCAGGGCAAGGCGACGCTCGCCACCCCTGACAACATCGCGCGTTTCGAGGCGCGCCGTGCCGAGCTCGAGCGCGCGGCGCGCGAGCAAGCCTCGTCCGCCGAGGAGCGTGCGGCGGCCCTGAAGGATTTCAAGCTCACCATCCACGCCAAGGCCGGCACCGAGGGCAAGCTGTTCGGCTCCATCGGCACCAGCGACGTCGCCGAGGCCTGCACCCGCGCGGGCTTCAAGGTGGAGCGCAGCGAGGTGCGCCTGCCGAGCGGTCCGCTGCGCACCCTCGGTGAGCACACCGTCAGCCTGCACCTGCACGCCGACATCGACGTGCCGCTGCAGGTGGCGATCGTCGCGGAAGAGTAGCCGCACACTCGGCAGATGGCCGGTTCCGCCAAGGCGCGCGGGGACTCGGGCACGGTTGCAGTGCTCGATGCGCCGACCCCGCCGCACTCGGTGGAGGCGGAGCAGGCGGTGCTCGGCGGGCTGCTGCTCGATCCCGTCGCCTGGGACCAGGTTGCCGATGCGGTCACGCAGCAGGACTTCTACCGTCCCGATCACCAGCTGATCTTCGAGGCTATCGGCGGGCTCGCCGGCGAAGGCAAGCCGTGCGATGCGGTCACGGTGTCGCAGCACCTCGAGCGCACCGGCAAGCTCGAAGCCGCCGGTGGGCTCGCGTACCTGAGCTCGATCGCGCGCGATACGCCGAGCGCCGCCAATGTGCGCGCTTACGCGGACATCGTGCGCGAACGATCACTGCTGCGACAGCTGATCCGCGCCGGCACCGATATCGCCGCGGCGGTCTTCAATCCCGACGGTGCAACCGCGCGCGACCTGGTCGACCGCGCGGAGCAACGGGTCTTCGAGATCGCCGAAGGCAGCTTCCGCCGGCGCGAAGGCGCGGTGTCGGTGCGCTCACTGCTCCCCGGGGTCATCGACCAGATCGACGAGTGGCACAACAACCCCGACAAGCTGCGCGGGCTCCCCACGGGCTTCACCGATTTCGACAAGCTGACCGGTGGTCTGCGGCCCGGTGATCTGGTGATCGTGGCCGGCCGTCCGTCGATGGGTAAGACGACGCTCGCGGTCAACATGGCCGAATACGCCGCCGTCCACCCCGGCACCCGTGCCTCGGTGGCGATCTTCAGCATGGAAATGCCCTCCGAGCAGGTCATCACCCGCATGCTGGCCTCGATCGGCGGTGTGCCGCTCAACAGCCTGCGCAGCGGCAAGATCTCGGACGAGGACTGGGTACGGATCACCAGCGCCACCAGCCAGCTGTCGGAAGCGAAGATCTTCGTCGACGAGACCCCGGCGCTCAATCCCACGGAGCTGCGCGCCCGCGCGCGGCGCGTCAAGCGCGAGCACGGCCTGAATCTGATCGTTGTTGATTATCTGCAACTCATGCAGGTGCCCGGCACGGTCGAGAACCGCGCCACGGAGATCGCGGAGATCTCCAGGGGACTGAAGGCGCTCGCAAAGGAGCTGCAGGTGCCGGTGATCGCGCTGTCGCAGTTGAATCGCGCGGTGGAGCAGCGCGAGCACAAGAAGCCGGTGATGTCGGATCTTCGTGAGTGTGTCACCGGGGATACGCTGGTTTGTCTGACCGACGGCCATCGACTACCGATCGCGGACCTGGTCGGATCTGAGCCTGAGGTGTGGGCCATCGATGAGCATCAGAGGCTCACGCGCGCCCGCTCCGAGAAGGTCTGGAAGGTCGGTCCTCGACCCGTATTCAAGGTTCAGCTCGCTAGCGGTCGATCGATCCGGGCAACGGCCGAGCATCGGTTATTGGCGGGTGCGGGCT
>Ga0123355_10015884_pt1 | contig 11845 bp, 10 predicted proteins | sample TergutEmb28metaG_3_FD_89872 | JGI IMG/M metagenome (GOLD analysis project Ga0123355, IMG submission 89872) | Embiratermes neotenicus P1 segment gut microbial communities from Petit-Saut dam, French Guiana - Emb289 P1 | ecosystem: Host-associated > Arthropoda: Insects > Digestive system > Gut ... | reverse complement strand
ATGTGGCACAGTGTGGGAGCAATACGTTACTCCGAAAGTTCAGTGACTGTGTACCGGTCGATATGACGTGCAGTCTCAGATGTGGCACAGTGTGGGAGCAATACGTTACTCCGAAAGTTCAGTAACTGTGTACCGGTCGATATAACTGTGTACCGGGCGATATGACGTACAGTCTCAGATGTGGCACAGTGTGGAAGCAATAGGTTACTCCGAAAGGTCAGTAACTGTGTACCGGTCGATATGATGTACAGTCTCAGATATGGCACAGTGTGGAAGCAATACGTTACTCCGAAAGGTCAGTAAATGTGTACCGGTCGATATAACTGTGTATCGGTCGATATGACGTAAAGTCTCAGATGTGACACAGTGTGGAAGCAATACATTACTCCGAAAGGTCAGTAACTGTGGACAGGTTGATATGACGTACAGTCTCGGAAGGAAAGTATCGATGTAATTAAATTTTTATTTTTAATTCTACTTACTTTCATTGGCATTCAAATTTAGATCGAAATAATTTATAAATTACGAAAACGTATACTTGGAAACAAACGGTAAATGCGTATCTATATACTATATACTACGTTACGCATGTGTATCTTTGTACATATTTATAAGATTGAAAATATTCTTGAACAGAAGCTTCAGAATAACAATAAACAGTACTTTTCTAGACTAATTCCCCTCGCATCTAAATCATACGGTTTAAGAAATAGGTAAAGCAGTATTTCCTACAGTGCCATAACTGTTAAGCCCTGACTTTTCTTTCTAGATAGGTAGGTTTTCACCCTTTTTATAGGTCACGAAGGAACTTAGGATGAGTAGAGGTAAAGCTCTGCTCTTTCTTTCTAGGACCTCGACACTAGGTGGGGGTGGGGGTTAGCCCACGCGCCGGCCGTCTCTACCCCCGGAAAAGACCCGGTACCCATTGTACAGGAGGCTGCGTGGGCCTCAGTACCGGTCTGGACGGGCGGAAAATTTCATCCCCTCTGGGATTCGATCCCGGACCGTCCAGCCCACAGTCAGTCGCTATACGAACTGAGCTACCCGACCCACCACTTTTCTTTCTAACTTGCTTCAAATGCTCAAAGAGTTAGATGTAATTGAAATAATTCCTCTTTTCCCACAGAGCAACCGGAAAGAATTTCATCAAACTTGAAAAAATATTTCAAGAACCAGATTATCTATTTCTATATTTTTAATTTATTCAAGTGTCCTGTCATTAACACAGATTAAGTCTATTAGATGGGAGTCAATAAAGAGCTGGAAATTAGGTGGAATGAGAGGCCATGGTCTTGTTTAAGATATTGCAGCAGTAGTTGTTTGCGCGGGCCGAAGAGAATTTAAAGTGCTTCGAACAGGACAGTCATTGCTCTAGCCGAGAATCTTACCCCTAGTCGTCCTGACTCTAAATGAAAATGGTTACTGCTTCAGTCAGCCAACCAGCTTCTTGAGTTAATCCCGGAATTTCCATTTTGACACTGTTTATTCTGTGCATCTTGACTAAATTGTTCATTCATGACACCCACGACGTTTCGTTGGACAGAGTTCCATGAAGATGTTGTAAATGACGCCGGAACATGTAGAAGCAATGTAAGACTATATTTTTGTATCAAGTGTGCAGACGTTAGTGTCGTGAATGAATAATAGAATTTCCAGTTTCATTTGCAGCTGTATAAAGTCTCAATTTCAACTTGTCAGATTTGGCGCGATTTCAGGCCACCTCCACGGTGTAGATGAGGTACCGTATTCAAGGGTCTGGCTTGGACTGCTTGACTCTTGAAGATGGGATACATACATACATACATATATGCATAAATGCATATATGCAAACTTATACATACGTGCATGCATACATATGTACATACGTATATACTTGTATACCTACAAATATACATTCCATTGATCAGTTAATGTGTCATAAACCCATCAAGATATCGAAAAAGACATAAATAAATATACAAATTTACAGTGTAAAATACTAGAAAACTTTGCAAAAATAATTTTATAAATCATCGTTATGCTTATCTATATGTTGTCCCCAAATGTCGGTAAGCAACTACAAACATGCGCTGCGTAACAACACTGAAGAGCTAAGACTGTTATCAGATGTGTTGTCCGTTAATACAAGGGTCTGTAGAACACTCAACAAGAACCTCAAACGTGGCCAAGGAAGTCCTCTCACTGCCTCGTGCTACGTAGTGCGGAGTAAATGTCAACAGATGTCGTGGGCTGTCAGACGTAGCGATTCAAGTACAGACCAAAAATTCGACCCGATACCACTAGCACTTGCTTGAAGCTCTGTGCATGCAACATTTAGTGTTTAGGAAAACAGGCATAAAGGGAACAGAACATTTGTCGAAAGAATTTATCCAACCTGGATTACACTTACCCATAACTGTGCTAACACCGAGATCGTCCATGGGAAGTAGCGTTTCAGAATCGGGGTCTGCGAGTTGTCACCAAGGAGTCAGTTGAGGGAATGATTCTACTCATAGTAATTTAATCTCCAACCTGTTCCATCACTTTACAGGATTTTCTGTTCGTATTTTTAGTTCTGAAATCCTCTTAGCCGGGACGTTACTAGACAGTTTGCAACTTCCTTGAACTCTTGAAGCCTAGTGGTTAAAGTATAACGTTTAATGTATAATCTGTAATGATCAGCGTTCACAAATTTTACGTGCTGCCTACAGAGGACATTCATGTGACTGCTGCGGATCTCAAAAAAAATGTGATTTTTTACGTAAACAACGTCAACTGATTGATTTCTTTAGCCCAGAAGGAGAGTGTTTGCTGCGCGGTACGAACTGAATGTAGTTCAAGTTTACTTTCGCCTTTACAGGATTTTAGCTAATTGCGACTTTCTTATGGGTGGTGGTTAAAACTGAAACATGTCGGAAACGGACATGTAAATCTCTTTTGCGTACTGCAATGTTGTGTTATTAAATAAAATCTTAACACAATGTTTTTACAGTAGTTTCGCTGTTTGTTAAAGATCCATATTGAAGCTAAGTGTGGCATAATGTATATATTTGTTTAATATACATATTTATTATATATAATATGTACGTACTTACTCCATGGTGCAGAGACCTTTTTGAGAAGGTAACTGGTTTTCTCCAGAGCAAGCATCCCGCATATGAGTGTTTCTTAACAATTTTTTTTACAGGGAGAGGTTGTTAGCACCTCGCCCAACCCCCAAGCTGGAGGACCACCCATCGCCGGCTGTCCGCGGCTGCTTATTCAATTTATTCGCAGCTACCCTCCTTATCGGAGGCCATTCTTCTATCCGCAACCCGAGGACGTGCCATGCCGTGGTGACAGGGACCCACTACATGGATATATAATGTATATTATATATAAATGCTGTTGTATTCTCAGAGATTTCAATATGAGAAGAAAACCAAAAAGTGCATTTAAGATATGGGAATTTATTATATACTTCGAAAACTTCCTGTATGCTTCGGCCACCTTTTGTTACAATCTTCAGGGAGCTGTTCTACGAAGGACATATTACGAAGGCCTCACAAACCAATGTGTAGACATAAAATATTGAGTTTCAAATCAGTACGTTGCAGCCTGCAGGCACTGCAGCATCACCCTCCTTGGATCGTGCTAGAACACAAGTAAAAGAAGGACACTCCATTTATCAGATGGATTTAGCACAAATAATTTTACCTGTATTTTATATTTAACATGTTTTAACCACATATTAAAAAATTCATATTTTATATCTATACATTTGTTTTGAGGTCTTTGTAACATATCATTCGTACAACACATCCCTGAAGATGGCTACAAAAGATGGCCGAAACATGTAGGAGATTTTCGGCGTACATAAAAAATTCGCGTTGTTGGTCTGATTGTCGCATTTGAGCATCAGTGCATGATCATGAAATATTTAAAATTCTCAGAGACTTATTTCAAGAGACCCTTACGAATGATGAAAACATTCGAAACTTAACAAAGTTTTGCTAGACGTACGGAGGCAGTTTATCCTATTCTGGCTTATTAGGGTTTAGGCTAACCCGAGATTTAATTGGTTGTAATTGGTCCTGTGCTGTAACTACTGCTCGTTATCTTGTTGCAACCAGTAGGCTATATAGAATTATGTTCGAAACCTTTCACGTTATTACATTAAGTAGGAAGTGTTAGACACTTTGCTTAGTTTGGAATCTAATAACAAACGTGGACGTACAGATTATGCGCGCATTTGGCTAAGAGAGAAGTGACTTCTAAGGAAAAGAGGAATTTGTAGTGAGCTAATTTGATGAGTTTTTCCACTGGTATGGCAATGGATTTTGGCCGCCTTTTTAGTTATTTACTAGTCTTCTTTTATGCTTATGTTTGTGTGTTGTTTGTATATGTTTTGTATATGAGTGTATGTGTTTATATGTGCTGTGTGTGTTACATAAGTACGATTTAGAAGGCGCGAATTATTTTGAAATTACATTTTCTCGGCAACAAGATTTGACTGTACATACGGGTGCAAGAAATATGTTTCATACTTAATAATTACGCCTTAAAAGATATGTTTATCCACGGTACAAACACATTGTTACTTCTGGGAGTAATTTATATTCTAAAGAAACTTTCCTCAATCCGTCCAGCGCAAAACATAAATTAGGCGTGTTGCTTGGTCGGTAAAGTAACTGACTGCGATCTGGATGACCGAAATTCTATTACCGATAACACCAATTGTTTTCCTCCCCCGTACCCACACCGGCTCTTAGGCACAGTCCATCTCCTATCCAATGGGGACCGAGAATCCCGGTACTATAGCATTCGCAGTGTCAAACAGACTCCTCACTTCTACGTGGTGTCGAGGATGACCAAGAGGAGAGCAATACTTAACCTCCTTAATGCATCTTTATGGCCTGGTGCATGCATGAAACCCACTTTTAAACAGAGTAGATATATCCATCTTATATTTAGGAGACAGAAGTTCCGGTTCTTTTTATGATATTCAGTCTGGATTGTACGTCCCCAGAGTTCCAACCGCGTTCTCTCCTTATCACTGTCATAATGTTGAACAGAGTGGTAGTAAAAATGGGTGCAAAATCGAAAGCGGGGTGAATTATAGAGTTTATATAAAGGGTCATTGATTAATGACAGTAACTCAGACATATTTTTTTCAAGAAATAGAACTAAAGCGGAAAAAAATTATCAAATCTCTATAACAAAAAAAATAGCTTCGGCCCTGTTATGCGAGACGCAGGCAGGAGAGAAACATATAAATAGAAACTGTTGCGTTTGGACGTCGAAGTTTGGTTACTCCATGCAAGCTTCAAATTCCGTGTATCAATTTCCAAGAGTGAATGCCTCAACAATTTTCTTGTAGGCTGTTTTGACTGACAGGGAATCTGCTCTGTAGATTGGTCTTGCCTTGACATATAATGAAACTTTTTTTTCAGTGGCGCTGCGGCCCAACGCGGGCCATAATCTCCTCATTCTTGAGGTTTCTAGATCATACAAAATGACGCATCACAGTCGGTAGGACTCCTCTGGACGAATGATCAGTTCGTCACAAAGATCTCTACCTGACAAAACACAACACTTACAACAGACAAACAACCGTGCTTCCGGCAGGATTCCAGCCTACAATCTCAGGAGGCGAGAGGCCGCATGTCTACGCAACTAATGAAGATAGAGAAACTGTATTTACTTACATGCCTCCTCTTTCCTCACAGGAATATGGAGAACGTTGCACAATTAGGATATTCACAATCTGTATTCTTCTCCAAATAGACCTATTTAATTATCAGTTAGAGGATACAAATTGTAGCACGAGTAACGTTCAGCAAATAGATGAGAAATACTTTTAAACATCTTAATCGAAAAGTCTAAGGGAAAGAAACAATGTGGAAATCATGTGAATAGATGGAAGGATTATGTAAATCTTAAAGGAGTAATATGGGATGATGTGGATTAGACTTATCTTAGAATAAGCTCCAATGGTAAGCTGTTGTGAATACGGTGACGAATATTCGAGTTTTGTAAAAGGCAGAAATTCTCATTACCACCTGAATGTAACAAGCTTCTCGAGAAATTTGAGTCCAAGAATTGGTAAAACCAGGGAGCCTACCGCAATTGAAATATTTCTCATAATTTATTGGCACGTACTCTATAAAACGTGTTGTGATTACGTCATACACTCTGCACTTTTCATGTGTTATCAAAGTTCTAAGGTGCTATTGTATTACGAATAAACACTGTCTCATTTAACATTAAATGCGTTGTGAATCTGGCGTGATCCCAGAACAAACAGAAATTATTGCCATTAACAAAAGTTACGGATTTTTCACAATAAAAAAATTAGCTTATGACGTCAAAAACATAACAATAGTATCAGTGCGCACTGTGTACTGTGGGATCCCATACTACTTACAAGGTGTACGCGTAACTAATTAAGAATATAAAAGCTTAGACAAAGGTTAAAATTCTGTTAGTAACTTCCTAATTTTTTATAAACACTTATGCATTGGTTTTAGATATATTACGTAGTACATCATAACTAATGGAATTTTAACCTTAACATAAACTTTTATATTCGTATAGTTAGTTATGCTTAAACGCTGTAATAATATGGGATCCCACAGTAGATAGTGCGCGCTAATTTTACCTCTTACTTAAGAACGCTGGCCTAAAGAAAGACCGAAAAATGTTGCCTTAACAAATACCAATAATTATTTAATGTTGTTGTGTTTTTTGATGTAATAAACAATTTGTTTTATTGTAAGAACTGAAACACAACGGGATGTTTTCGATTAAAATTAAGGATTTTACATTGTGATGGAGAAGAATCTGTTTCTGTATAAATCTGGAACTCAGCTTTAATGTACTGTCTAGACGAATGTTAGGCTTTATATAGTTAACTAACCACCTTTAAGGCAGGTTCTGGAGATAATGGCTGTTCTAATATCAGTATTGATGATTGTGTAGAGAATTATGTTATTCCCTGTAAATTAAAAAAGAAGACTTTGTAAGGGAAGCTTTGAGATTTCACATCGGTTTGGTATGAAATCCCAATTTGTGGGGGGGATATGTCGTTCGCTGTTGCTGTGGGCTACTAGTTCCCGATGTTTCGGAGGAACACATTTTCTTCAATTTCTAAACGCTTTAAGAAGGTTCTTTTGAAAATTTTGGAAGAGATCATTCAGTGAAGCTGTGTCTTATTCCAGAAGAAAGAAACCAGGAAATTTCTCTTTCGAATGATTAATATAATGCAAGTGAGTCAACTAAACAAAGTGCCCTTAAAGATAGCAGACACTCTGAAGAATATCGTAATTGGGTAGATTTGGGTCCTGCTTATAAAGGATCTTCGTAATTTTTTCTTTTCGCCCACCATTGTGAGGATACCGCAACACAGGGGGATACGAATGCCTGGATATGTAGGAAGGCAGAAAATATAAGAATAATTGTGGAGGATAAATATGCCGAAACGCGGCCTCTTAGAAGGCTGAGGACTATAATAATCTGTCACTAATATATCCCATGATAGCACTGTAAAACATAGCCTGAGGACAACAGCATACATTTTATTGTGCATGATAAATAGTACAAGAATGAGTGATAAAGTTCCCCTACACCCTATAGATGCCCTCATGCTTTGCAGTGGGTCAACATGACAGTTACGTTTGTTAAGCATACAGAATATTCCATGTAAGATGTGGCCATGTTCAGTCATGTTCAGAATGTTTTGATATGGGTCCCTTTGAATAAAAATTATATAACAACATATTTCTGATTAACAAATGTTATATTGTAACGAACAGTTGAATGTTTCTAGATACCGTATTTACTGTACGTTACTGTACAATACTCCACGATACTGTAGGCTATATGTTCTTATGAACCACGTTCACGCTCATTCCCACATTTGACAAGAACTGCCCCTTCGTAATTCCTTTTTGAGATGCTCACATTTGTGCAAACAGAATGGTGGATCTCATTTTGAAGAGTAATCGGTGTAAATCACCGTCGAAGGGAATGGCACATGTCTAGTTCGTATAGTAGTGATTACATAATAACTGTATTTTCTGTTATTAATATAATGCCTGTAGATAGATCGGAGGCTGTCAAATAGAGACGCTGCGGTCGTGCTTGTAAAAGAAAACAGTGCTAGACTAGTGCTCCGGATACGCCGTGTCATATGATGAAAACGCCTGATTTTAGAGACAGAATTTCATATTTTTTCAGTCACTCTGTCTTTTCGATTAGTGCTTCATAGAAGTCTCTCTCTCTCTCTCTCTCGTGAATTAAATATTTAATTTTTTAAATTTACCTTTATTGGTTTTTCTAGGTTTTCGTATCAACCTGCCGATTCAATATGGCTTATTTTCTGATTTATATCAGATTTCATTTTTCTTTAAACACAGCCATTTTAATAATGAATTCAATCCCTGTCATTGATCTCATAATCATTTGAAAAGTTAATTGAAATTCCATATCATCAATTTCACCCCACATTTCACATTACAATTATCACAATTTTATTCATTGTGTTGAATAGGGCCTACTTATTTTCGAATGTGAAACGCATAACAAAAGCTTTCTGCTTGTGCACGACCGCAACTCTGTAACGTTGCTTGGAGTTTTCGGTGATTAACTTTGACATTTTTATTGAATGCAGATTGTTTTACATCAGAGAGGATGGACACGGAAAATGTATCGGAGAAAAAAAAAATACATTTTTGCCTTTCGCTGATCCCCGGAGATGTGACTAACGTGTAACTTGTCACTGCTATATTCCTAACGTAATTGACATTTAAATCAACTCAAACCTGGTACTTGACACTAATTGCTTCCATGATTGGGGTGACATGCATTTTAAAAATACTTGTTTCTGCACTTTAAAATTTATTGTGTTTTCGCAGTTTGGTTGGTATGTATTGATATAGATAGGCCGCTACTTTAGTTCAGCTGTTGATGATGATGATGATAATAATAATAATAATGATAATAATAATAGAGGAGGCCATGACCTGGAAGTCCGAGGGATCGTCGTTCTGTTCCTGACAAAGACAAGGATCTCTCCTCCTCTTCAAATTGTCCAGACCGTTTCTGGTGTCCACTCAACTTCTTACTCGGCCAGTACTGTGGTCTCTTTTCCCGGGACTAAGTCGGCTGAGCGGTGAAGCTAACCTCTCACATTCACCCAGTTCTGAGGTTAAAAATGGGAAGAGGCATACCTCCACTCCCACGCATGTCTTTATCGTGTGCACAGGAACAGCTTTGATTTACTTGAATATAATTTTCTGTGTTTACTTCAGCGTAAATTATTATTAATATTAGTATGATTTCGATGATGATGATAATAATGATGATAGAGCGTTAACTTCAGAATTTTCTTCCAGGCTCTTGTGTAAAATGTGAAGACTGAAATAAGACAACTCTCATTTTATCTGTAATTCGAATACGCGTGGAAGACATGACAGATTTGTACTTATAAAAACAAAATCTGGTCTTTAATTCTGAAAGAAAGATACCGTTTACAAACTTTTCTCTTCATGGTCGATTTAAGGCCACCACAATCTATACGGCTAGATATTCCACTCAGAACTACACTTAGGTAGTTCTGAAAGAGGAAGCGCTAGATGGTTGTCTGTGGAGAACTCGTTTTGGAAGAGGCTACGGACATTTCGTAAGACAGTATACGGAATGAATGAATGCATGACAAATAACGGTAGTCTTCTGCTAAATGATAGACCCGCCCGTCTCCTCCGGGAGGATAAGCTATTAAGCCTGAATGTACAGGACCTAGTAATGAGCCACAGAAGGGGTTCGATGCGAAGACGTACTATCTCTCGTAGGATTGTTTGGTTTTGGAAAAGAAAACAAAGTCTGTTCCGAGCGGGATTTATGAGTTCGCAGCTTCGTAAAATGTACCCCTATATCTGTAAGGCTGTCTCGAGCGGAATTTATGAGTTCGCAGCTTTGTAAAATGTACCTCTAAATCTGTAGTAACTGAAGTGCTACTAAGGAACTGCTCTGTCTTCCTATCAAGGTTGAAATCGGTAAATAAACAAAAGAAGCGATGGACTGGCAGGAAGTATCCGCAAAACTGCGTACAAAGATATAGGATTTTTTTTTTGCGGGTTGTTTGACCGTGCATCTTCCTCATGAAATAAAATGAAATGCCTACTTCTTGCAAATAGGTAATTTTGTTGATGTGTTCTTAGCTCGACGTGTTTCGGGTAAATACGCCCATCCTCAGGAGCATTAGATTTTCAGTTGCAGCGTATGGTTTTCTGCACCGAGTTTTTGGATGGGTGGTGGTCTTGAGAGCCGCTGCGTGGGTTGGGTTTACGGTGCGGATGGTGCCGTGCCCATCCAGCCTCCTGCATAATGGGTACCGGGTCTTTCCCGGAGGTAAAGAGCGGCGGGGCGTGACGCTGAACCCTCCCCCTTCTAATGTTGTAGTCAAGAATTAATAGAGCTATACCTCTACTCCCCTTATGGGCCGTACGGCCTGTACAGAGCTAAGAATACATCAATAAAATTGCCTAGTTGCATCAAGTTGGCATTTCACTTTATTTCATATAGGATGTTGTCTGTAATGTATGTTTGATATAAAAAAACTAACAGCTTGTATGCTACTAGTACGGAACGTTGTAACCTATGAGGCCGGAAACATCCTTTTTCTCTTACAGCATTTCATTCTGAAATTGCCACCATGCAGTGTTTTTACGTCTTATGTAATTTAATTAGAAAATGCTGGATCGGTCATGAGAGAGTTATACTCGATCAAATGCATAAGAAATCCCGTCAGCTTTTTAACGGTCCGGTCCATTATCTTATTCATAAAAGCCACCAATCTGACGCTTTCCCAAGTAGTTGAGTCCAGAACGTGGGCCGGGTACATCAGTCGGTATAGCGACTAACTACGGGCTGGACGGTCCGGGGATCCAACCCCGATGGGGGCGAGATTTTCCGCACCTGTCCAGACCGGCCCTGGGGCCCACTCAGCCTCCTGTACAATGGGTATAGGGTCCTTTCCGGGGGTAAAGAGCGGTCGGAGCGTGAAGCTGAACCCTCAACCCCTTCTAGTGCAGTGGTGAAGAAATAGTAAAGCTATATTTCTACTCTCCCTATGGGCCTTACGGCCTGTATAGTGTCTCAGTGCCTGTACAAGGGTGCACTTTACCTTTACCTTGAGTCCAGAACATATCCTCGCAATCCTATTTCTCTACAGATTCTTTACTATATGAAACTTCCACGTACATGTCATTTTCTGTTGGGAGTGTCTCATTAAACATTTTTGTGTGTGTGTAGTAATTTATTTGTTTATTCTGTTGAAGAATGAACTTTATGAAAATCGATATTTGTTGTAATTTTTAAAGTCCTTTCTTAGCTGTTCCTTTCTATATATAGGGGTTCTTATTACCACTGGGTATGCAACATATTAGAACAAGTGTTAAATGTCGATTATGCCGTCTTTGTTCAGAGAAGAATTAGATTTTCTGAAAATTTTGTCCATGGAAGATGTTGACAGTACTGTTTCATACGAGACAGACAGACAGATGTTCTCACCTCTATGAATCTTTTATCACCTTAGATATGAAACCTGTAAAAATGAAGTAAAGCAATCTTAATACAGACCCTGAGGGTTTCCAGAAGTTGAGGTTTACAAATTTCAAGACAATGACCACATGAAAGTGGTAGGTTTGTCAGCCCATATATGAAATACGTATTCCTGGTACTCATTTCTTTTAGAGGCTGAGCCGATACCAGAGTAATAGCGGGGCCGGAAGGATTGTGTCAATGAAAAATTCTAAAGACACTATCGGGAATCGAAACTGCGACCTTCCAGCTTGAAGCACAGAGCTTCAAACAAAAGCTCCCTCGT
>Ga0123355_10015881_pt1 | contig 11846 bp, 28 predicted proteins | sample TergutEmb28metaG_3_FD_89872 | JGI IMG/M metagenome (GOLD analysis project Ga0123355, IMG submission 89872) | Embiratermes neotenicus P1 segment gut microbial communities from Petit-Saut dam, French Guiana - Emb289 P1 | ecosystem: Host-associated > Arthropoda: Insects > Digestive system > Gut ... | reverse complement strand
GTGGTGTGTGGTGTGTGGTGTGTGGTGTGTGGTGTGTGGTGTGGGGTGTGTGGTGTGTGGTGTGTGGTGTGTGGTGTGTGGTGCGTGGTGTGTGGTGTGTGTGTATACGTGTGTGTGTGGTGTGTGTTATGTGTGTGGTTTGTGTGTGTGAGTGTGTGGGGTGTGGTGTGTGTTGTGTGGGTGTGTGTGTATACGTGAGTGTGTCTTTGTGTATTTGTGGGTGTGTAGTGTGTGTGTGGTATGGTTGGTGTGTGTGTATAGTTTGCGTGTGTGGTGTGAGTGTGTGGGTGTGTGTGTATACGTGTGTGTGTGTAGGTGTGTATAAGTGTGTGTGCGTGCGTGGTTTGTGTGTGTTTGTGGTGTGTGTGGTGTGTGTGTTGTGTGTATGTATAGGTGTGTGTGTGTGTGGGTGTGTGGTGCGTGTGTCTGTAGTGTGAGTGTGAATTGTGTGTGTGTATACATGTGTGTATATGTGTGCGTGTGGGTGTGTGGTGTGTGTGTGGTGTGTGATGTGTTTGTGTGTGTGGGTGTGTGATTTGTGTGTGTGTATGTGGGAATGTGGGTGTGTATACGTGTGTGTATGTACGTGTGTGTTGTAGGTGTGTGTGTGGTATGTGGTGTATGTGTGTGGTGTGTGGTGTGTTTGTGTGTGAGTGTGTGGTGTGTGGTGTGTGGGTGTGTGTGTTGAGTGGTGTGTGTTGGTTTGTAGTGTGAGTGTGTGTGTGTGGGTGTGTGTGTGAATGGTGTGTGTGTGTGGTGTGAGGTGTGTGTTTGTGGTGTGTGGTGTGTGTGTAGGTGGTGTGGTGTGTGTGTATGTTGTGTTTGTGTGGTGTGTGTGGAGTGGTGTGTGTGTGGTGTGTGTGTGGTTGTGTGTGTGGTGTGTATGTGTGTGGGTGTGTGAGTGTGAGTACGTGTGTGGGTGTGTGGTGTGTGTGGGTGTTCAGATGTGTGGGTGTGTGGTTGTGGGAATGTGTGTGGGTGTGTGTGATGTGTTTGCGTGTGTGGGTGTGTGGTTTTTATGTGTGTGTGTGTGTGGGAACGTGGGTGTGTATACGTGTGTGTGTACGTGTGTGGTGTAGGTGTGTATGTGGTGTGTGGTATATGTGTGTGGTGTGTGGTGTGTTTGTGTTTAAGTTTGTGGTGTGTGGTGTGTGGGTGTGTGTGTTGAGTGGTGTGTGTGGGTTTGTGGTGTGAGTGTGTGTGTGTGGGTGTGTGTGTGGGTGGTGTGTGGAGTGTGTGTTTGTGGTGTTTGGTGTGTGTGTAGGTGGTGTGGTGTGGGCGTGTAGGTTGTGTTTGTGTGGTGTGTGTGGAGTGGTGTGTGTGGAGTGGTGTGTGTATGTGTTTTGTGTGTGTGTGGTGTGTGTGTGGGTGTGTGTGGTGTTTATGTGTGTGGGTCTGTGAGTGTGTGGGTGTGTGGTGTGTGTGGGTGTGTGAGTGTGTTGAATGTGTGTGGGTGTTTGTCGTGTGTATGTGGGTGTGGGTGTATGTGTGGTGGGTGTGTGGGTGTGTGTGTATATGTGTGTGTGGTGAGTGTGTTGTGTGTGTGTGGGTGTGTGTGTAGGTGTATGGATTTGTGTGGTGTGTGTGTGTGGGTGTATGTGTGTGCGTGTGTGTGATGTCTGTGTGTGGGTGTGTGTGGTGTGTGTGGGTGTGTGTATGGTGTGTGTGGGTCTGTGATATGTGTGGGTGTGTGTGTGTGTGATGTATTTGAGTGTGTGGGTGGGTGGATTGTTTGTGCGTGTGGGAATTTGGGTGTGTATACTTGTGTGTGTGTGTGTACGTATGTGATGTAGGTGTGTGTGGTGTGTGGTGTATGTGTGTGGTGTGTGGTGTGTGGTGTGTGTTTGTGTGAGTGTTTGGTGTGTGGTATGTGGGTGTGTGTGTGGTGAGTGGTGTGTGTGGGTTTGTGTTGTGCGTGTGTGTGTGGGTGTGTGTGTGGGTGTGTGGTTTGTGTGTGTGGGTGGTGTGTGTGTGTGGTGTGTGTGGTGTGTGTGTGTGGTGTGAGGTGTGTTAGTTTAGTATGTGTTGTGTGTGTGGGTGGTGTGGTGTGGGTGTGTAGGTTGTGTGTGTGTGGCGTGTTTGGTGTGTGGTGTGTGTCTGTGTGGTTTGTGTGTGGGTGTGTGTGTGTGGTGTGTGTGGGTGTGTGTGTGGTGTGTATGTGTGTGATTGTGTTGGTGTGTGTACGTATGTGGGTGTGTGGTGTGTGTGGGTGTGTATTTGGATGTGTCGGTGTGTGGGTGTCTGAATGTGTGTAGGTGTGTGTGGTGTGTATGTGGTTGTGGGTGTATGTGTGGCGTGTGTGTGGGTGTGTGAAGGTGTGTGTGTGGTGTGTGGGTGTGTGTGTGGGTGTGTGGGTGTGTGTGTGGTGTGTGTGTTGTGTGTGTGTGTGTAGATTTGTGTGGTGTGTGTGGGTGTGTGTGTGTGCGTCGGTGTGTGATATCTGTTTGTGGGTGTGTGTGTGTGTGTTGTGTGTGTGGCTGTGTGGGTGTGTTTGTGGTGTGTGTATGTGTGTGGTGTGTGTGGGTGTTTGTGTGGTGTGTGTGGTTTATGTGTATGGTGTGAGTTGTGTTTGTGTGTGTGTGGTTGTTTGTGTGTGTATACGTCTGTGTGTGGTTGTGTGTGTTGTTTGTTGTGTGTTGTGTGAGTGTGTGTGTGTGTGTATACGTGAGTGTGTGTGTATGTGTGGGTGTGAGATATTTGTATGTGGTATGTGTGGGGCGTGTGTGTGTACGTGTACGCGTGTGGGGTGTGTGTGTGTGTGGGTATGTTTGTATACGTGTGAGTGTGTGGGTATGTGTGTGTGAATATGTGTGTGTGCGTGGTGTGTTTTTGTGTCGTATGTGGTTTGTTTGTGTATACGTGTGTGTGTTTTAGGGTTTGTGGTGTGTGTGTGTGTGGTGTGTGTATACACGTGTGTATATACGTGTTTGTATATGTGTGTGTGTGTGTGGTCGTGTGGTGTGTGTGGTGGGTTTGTGTCTACGAGTGTGGGGTTTGTGTTTGTGTGGGAGTGTGTGTGTGTATTCGTATGTGTGTATGTGTGGGGTGTTGTTGTGTGTGTGTTGTGTGGTGTGTGGTGTGTGTGTGGTGTGTGGTGTGTGTGCGTGTGTGGGTGTGTTGTGTGTGGGAGTTTCTTTTGTTGTGTTGTGTGTGGGTTTGTGCTGTGTGTGTGTGTGTGTGGTGTGTGTATATACGTGTGTGTATATACGTGTTTGTATATGTGTGTGTGTGTGTGTGTGGTCGTGTGGTGTGTGTGGTGGGTTTGTGTGTACGAGTGTGTGGTTTGTGTGTGTGTTTGTGTGGGAATGTGTGTGTATACGTGTGTGTGTAAGTGTGGGTGTAGTTGTGTTTGTGGTGTGTGGTGTGTGTGTGGTGTGTGTGCGTGTGTGTGGGTGTGTTGTGTGTGGGAGTTTGTTTTGTTATGTTGTGTGTGGGTTTGTGGTTTGTGTGTGTGTGGGGGTGGGTATGTTGGTATGTATGTGTGGGTATGTGTCTGTGGGTTTGTTTGTGTGGGTGTGGTGTGTGTGTGTGTGTGGGTTGTGTGTTGTGTGTGAGTGGTGTGTGGTGTTTGAGTGTGGTGTGTGTTTGTGTTGTGTGTGGTGTGTGTGTGTGTGCGTGTGGGTGTGTGGTTTGTGGTGTGTGTGTTGGTGTGTGATGTGTTTTTGTGTGTATGTGGGTGTGTGTTTTGTGTTGGTGTGGGTGATGTTTGTGTGTGGCGTGTGATGTGTGTGTTTGTGTTGTGTGTGTGTGGGGGTGTTGTGTGTGTGTGGTCTGTGGTGTTGTGTGGTGAGTGTGTGTGTTGTGTGTGTGTGTGTTGTGTGTGGTGTGTGTGTATATATGTGTGTGTTGTGAGGTGTGTGTGGTGTGTGTTGTGTGTTTGTGTGTGGTGTGTTGTGTGTGTGTGGGTGTGTGAATATGAATATGTGTGTATACGTGTGTGTTTGTGGGTGTGTGGTGTTGTGTTGTGTGGTGTGTGTGTGTAAACGTTTGTGTATGCGTGTGTGTATGTGTGTGTGTTTGTGGGTGTGTGGTGTTTTGTGGGGTGTGTGTGGTGTTTGTGAGTTTGTGTGTGTTGTGTGTGTTTGTATACGTGTGTGTGTGGGTGTGTGGTTTTTGTGAGGTGTGTTTGGTGTGTTGTGTGTGTGTGGTGTGTGGTTTGTGTGTTTGTGCGTTGTTTGTGCGTGGGTGTGTGATTTGTGTTGTGTGCCTGTGTGGTTTTTTGTGTGTTAGTGTAGGTGTTTGGTGTGTGGTGTGTGTGTGTGTGTGGGTGTTTGTCTGTCTCTGTGTGTGGGAGTGTGTGTTTGTGTTTGTGTGGTTGTTGTGTGGGGACTGTGTATGTGTGGTGAGTTGTTTGTGGTTTGTGTATGTGGTGTGTGTGTGGGTGGTGTGTGGATGGTGTGTGGTGTGTGTGTGTAATGTGTTGTGTGTAGTGTGTGTTGTGTGTGGTGTGGTGTGTGTGTGTTTAGTGTGTGGTTTTTTTGGTATGTGTGTGTGTGTTGTTGGTGTTTGTTTGTGGGTGTGTCTGTGGGTGGGTGTGGGTGTGTGTTTGTGTGTGTGTTTTGAGTGTGTGGTGTGTGTTTGGGTGTGTGGGTGTTAGGGTGTGGTTTGTGTAGTTGTGTGTCTGGTGTGCGTGTGTGGATGTGTGTGTGGTGTATGTGGGTGTGTGGTTGTGTGTGTGTGCGTGGTTGTGTGTTTATGTGGTTGTGTGTTTGTGGGTTTGGGTGTGGGTGGGTGTGCAGTGTGTGTGTGGTGGTGAGTTTGTCGTGCGTGTGTGGTGTGTGTGTGTGCGTGGGTGTCTGGTTGTGAGTGTGTGGTGTGTGTGTGGATGTGTGTGTGTGTGTGTGGGTTTTTGTGTGCGGGTGTGTGTGTAGGTGTGAGGGTGTGTGTGTGGGTGCGTGTGTGTGTGGTGTTTGTGTATGATGTGTGTGGGTGTGTAGGTGTGTGCGTGTGTGGTTGTTTGTTTGTGGGTGTGTGGGTGTGCGTGTGTGGTGTTAGTGTGTGGGTGAGTGTTTGTGTGTGGTGTGTGTGGGTGTGTGTGTGTGGTTAGTTTGTGTGTGTGGGTGTGATGGTGTTAGTTGTGTGTGGGTGTGTGGGGGTTTAGTTGTTTGTGTTTTCTGTGTGTAGGATTGTTTTTTTGTGTATGGTGTGTGTGTGTGTGTGGGTGTATGTGGTGTGTGTGGGTGTGTGTGTAAGTGTGTGTGTGATTGGTGCGTGTGTGTTTGGTGTGTGTGTGTGGGTGTGTGCGTGTGATGTGTGTGGATGGTTGGTTCTGTGTGTGGTGAGTTTGTTGTGTGTGTGGGTATGTGTGTGTGTGTGTGTGGTGTGTGTGGGAGTGTGGTTGTATGTGTGTGTATGTTGTGTGTGTGGGTGTGTGTGTGTGTGGTGTTTTGTGTGGTGTGTGTGTGTGTGGTGTGCTTGTGTGTGCTGGTGTGTGTGTTTTGTGTGTGGTGTGTGTGTTTGGTGTGTTTGAGTGAGTGGTGTGTGTTTGTGTTGTATGTGTGGGTGTGTGTGTGTTTTGTGTGTGTGTGGTCTGTGTGTGTGTTGCATGGTTGTGTATCTGTTGTGTGTGTGGGTGTGTGTGGTGTGTGTTTGTGTGGGTGTGTGTTTTGTGTTGTGTTTGTGTGTGTTTGTATGTGGTTGTTTCTATGTTTGTTGTGTTTGTGTGTAGGTGTGTGTGTGTTGTGTTTGGGTGTGTGGGTGTATGTGTGTTGTTAGTGTGTGGTTGTGTGTGTTTTGGTGTGTGTGTGTGTGGTGTGTCTGTGTGGTTTGTGTGTGTGGTGTGTCTGTTTGGTTTGTGTGTGTGGTGTATGGTAGGTGACTGTGTGGTGTGTGTGTGTGTGGGTGTGTGTGTGTCTGGTGTGTGTGTGTGAGTGTGGTGTGTGTGTGCGGGTGTGTGTGTTTGTGTGTGTGTGCTCTGTGTGGTTGTTTGGGTGTGTGTGCGTGTGTGTGTGTTTGGTTTTTTGTGTGTGTTTTGTGTTTGTGTTGTGTGTGTATGGTTTGTATGTGTGGGTGTGTTTGTGTGTGTGGTGTGTGTCTGTGTGTGTGGTGTTTGTGTGTGTTTTTGTTTGTGAGTGTGTGCGTGTGTGTGGTGTGTGTGTGAGCGGTGTGTGTGTTTGGTGTATGTTTGTGTGGTTTGTTGGTGTGGTTGGTGTATGTGTGGAAGGTGTGTGTGAATTGTGTGTTGTGGGTGTGTGTGTGTTGTTTGGAAGTGTGTGCGTGTTAGTTTGCGTGTGTGTGTAGTGTGTGTGTACGTATACGTGTGTGTGTATACGTGTGTGTGGGTGTGTGTGTGGGTGTGTGTTGTGTGTGCCGTGTGTGGTGTCTGTGTGGGTGTGTGGTGTGTGTGTGTGTGTGGGTGTGTGTCTGTATACGGTTGTATGTTTGTGGGTGTGTGGTGTGTGTGTGGTGTTGTTTTTTGTGGTGTGTACGTGTGTGGTTTGTGGTGTATGTGTTTGTGGGTGTGTGTGGTATCTGTGTGGATGTGTTGTGTGGTGTGTGTGTGTTGTGTGTGTTTTTGGATGTGTGTTTTGTGGTGTGTTTTGTGTGTGTGTTGTGTATTTTTTTTGTGTGTGCTTGTGTGTTTTTTGTGTGTGTGTGGGTGGGTCGTGTGTCGTGTGTGTGTGTTGTGTGTGGTGTGTGTGGTGTGTGGTATGTTTGTGTGGGTGGTGTGTCATTTGTGTATGTTTGGTGTGTTATGTTTGTGATGTGTGTGTGGTGTGTGTATAAGTGTGTGTGTGTTGTGTGGTGTGTTTGGTGTGTGGTTTGTGTTTTGGTGTGTGTGTATACGTGTGTGTTTGTTTGTGAGTGTTTGGTGTGTGTGGTGTGTATACGTGTTTGTGTGTGTATACGTGTGTTTGTGTGTACCCTTTGTGTTTATACGTGTTTGTGTGTTTGTGTGTGTGTGTTGTGTGTGTGTGTGTATACGTGTGTTTGTATACGTGTGTCTGTAAGTGTGTGTGTGTGGGTGTGTGGTGTGTGTGTTGTGTGTGATTTGTTTATTTGTGTGTGAGTGTGTGGTGAGTGTATGTGTGTGTGTGTGTGTGCTTGTGTGTTTGTGTATACTTGTATGTATGAATGTTTGGTGTGTGTGTGTGGTATGTGTGGTGTGTGGTTTGTGTGTGTGGTGTGGTTTGTGTGTTTGTGTGTGTGTAGTGTCTGGTGTGCGTGTGTGTGTGGTGTGTGTTGTGTGTGTGTGTGAGTGCGTGGTGTGTGTGTTGGTGTGTGTCTTTGTGTGTGGGTGTGTGGTGTGTGTTTTTGTTTGTGTGTATTTAGGTGGTGTTGTATGTATATATATGTTGTGTGTTGTGTGTGGTGTGTGTTTGGGTGGTGTGTGTTGTGTGTGTGATGTGTAGTGTGTGTTTTGTGATTGTTTGGTTTGTGGTATGTAGTTTGTGTGTGTGTGGTGTGTAGTTTGTGTGTGTGTGGTGTGTGGTGTGCGGTGTGCGGTGTGTGGTTTAGGTGTGTGGTATGTGTGCCTTGTTTCGTTTGTCGTGTGTGGTTTTTTGTGTAGTGTGTGTGTGCGTGGTGTGTGTGGGTGTGGTGTGTGTGCGTGTGTTGTGTGTGCAGTGTTTGTGTGTGTGTTTGTGTGCGAGTGTGTGTGTGTGGTGTGTGTGTGAGTGTGGGTGTGTGTGTGGTGTGTGTCTGGTTAGTGTGTGGTATGTGGTATGTGTGTCGTGTGTGTGTGTTGTGTGTGTTTTGTGTTGTGTGTGTGTGTGGTTTGTGTTTGTGATGTGTGTGATGTGTTTGTTTGGTATTTGTTGTGTGTGTGTCGTGTGTGAATGTGGTGTGTGTGTGTGTGGTGTGTGGTGTGTTTGTTGCGTGTGTGTTTGTGTGGTGTGTGTTTGTGGTGTGTGGTGTGTGTTTGAATTGTGTGGTTTTTGTGTGTGGTGTGTGTGTGCGTGGTGTGTATGTGTGTGGTGTGTGTGGGTCTGTTGTGTGTGTGTGTGTGCGGAGTTTGTGTGTGTGTGTTTGTGTGTGGGTGTGTGTGGTGTGTGTGTGTGTGAGTGTGGGTGTGTTTTTAATGTGTATTTGTGGTGTGTGTGTTGTGTGGTTTGTGTGTCGTGTGTGTGTTGTGTGTGTGTTTTGTTTTGTGTGTGTGTGGTGTGTGTTTGCGATGTGTGTCGTATGTGTGTGTGTGTGTGGTATTTGGTAAGTGTGTGTGTCGTGTGTGAATGTGGTGTGTGTGTGTGTGGTGTGTGATGTGTGTGTGTTGCATGTGTGTTTGTGTGGTGTGTGTTTGTGGTGTGAGTGAGTGTGTGTGGGTGTGTGTGGGTCTGTGTGTGTGTGGGTGTGTGCTGTGTCGTTTGAGTGTGTGTTGTGTAGTGTGTGTTTGTGTGAGTGTTTGTATATGTTGGTGCTTGGTGTGTGTTGTTTGTGTGTGGTGCGTGAGTGGTGTGTGTGGTTTGTCTGTGGTGTGTGTGTGAGTTGTTTGTTTGTGGGTGTGTGCTGTGTGTGTGGTGTGTGTGTGAGTGTGTGATGTGTGTGTGTGTTGTGTGTGTGTGTGGTGTGTGGTTTGTGTGTCTGTGGTTTTATGTTTTTTTGTGGTTTGTGTGTGTTGTGTGTGTGTTTGGTGTGTGTGTGTTCTGCGTGTGTGTGTGTGTTGTGTGTGGTGTGTGTGTGTGTGTTATTGTGTTATGTGTGTGTGGTGTGTGTGTGTGGGTGTGTTTTGTGTTTGTGTTGTGTGGGTTTGTGTGTTTGTGGTGTGTGTGTGTGTGTCGTATGTGTGTGGGTGTGTGTGGTGTGTGCTTGTGTGTGGGTGTGTGGTGTGTTTGTTGTGTGTGGGTGTGTGTGTGTGTTTGTGTTGGTGTGTGTGTGCTTGTGTGTGTATATCTGTATGTGTGTGTATTTGTGAATTTATGTGTGTGTCTGTATGTGTTTTTGGGAGCGTGGTGTTTGTATATGTGTGTGTGTGGGTGTGTGTTATATGTGTGTATATGTGTGTGTGGTTGTATGTGAGTGTGTTTGTGTGTTGTGTGTGTGTGTGGGTGTGTGTGTATATGTGTATGTGTGTATGTGTGTGTATATGTGTGTGTATGTGTGTAGGTGTGTGTGTCTCTGTGTGTGTGTGGGTGCGTGGTGTATGTGTATAAATATGTGTGTGTGTGTGGATGTGTGATTTGTGTGTAAATGTGTGTGTGTGGTTTTGTGTGTGCGTGTGTGTGTGAGTGTGTGTATGTGTGTGTGTATATATTTATGTGTGTGTGTGGGTGTGTGTGTGTTTGGGTGTGTGATGTGTGTATGTGTTTGAGGGTGTGTGGTGTTTTTGTATATATGTGTGTGTGTGTGTGTTTGGGTGTGTGTGGGTTTGTGTTTGTGTGTGGTTTTTTGATGTGTGTGTATGTGTGTGTGTATATAGGGTTTGTGGTGTGTGTGTGTGGTTTGTGTATGTGTTTGTGTGTGTGTGTGTTGTGTGTGTATCGGTTTGTGATGTGTGTATATGTGTGTGTGTGTTTTTTGTGTTGTGTGTATGTTTGTATGTGTTTCGGTGTGTGTGTGTGTGGGTGTGTGTTGTGTGTGTTTATGTGTGTGTGTTTATATTTCTGTGTGTGTCATTCTTCAGTTTCGCATCTAGTATGTGCAACCTTTTTTTTTCTATATTTTTGCAATTCTTTCTTGATCCTTACCTTATTGGATCTAGAAATCAAAAGTCATTTTTTTTATTTGAATGATTCCATCCCATTGTGTACGTGTAACTTGATTATTGTAATGTGGCGTCTTTTCACAACATATAAAACAGTTTTAATTTTACAACTGTTTAAACTCGGCTACTTATTTCGGCCGTTACACGGCCATCATCAAGCCAACAAAGAAATAGTCTTAATTAAAGTACATTCAAATCTCTTTTTTTTTTCTATTTTTTGCTGGGACGCAGAAATCACTTATCGAAATAAATAAGGAAATAGCGAGGGGTGTCTCCATCCTTAATTAGAATACCGACTGCTTGCTTGGTTGGATTGATGGTTTGTTGCTTTGTTGGATCTAGAGCCCGCTTGAAGTCCGGTAAGTCTTGCATCTTCCCGAAAACCGCCTTTTAAACTTCAAAGTTCGCTAAAACTAAATATACCCTATCTTTGGGAGGTTCAATCCACCAAAATAATTCGGTAGCTTCCTTTAATTATACATTATTCTACTAACGTTTTATATTATGTGGTAAGATGGAAAAAATACTTGGCTGACGAAGTGATCTAGAAGCTATATCCACAGATGGTGAGCTGCAGTTCGTGATGATCTAAGTCAAACGACACGAACATCAATGAATTACAGGAAACAGTCATATGACACAGCATGACATATGGCACGATGAATGTTCTGTTTAAACTGTTAGTACAATTTATCTACTCACAACTCAGTTCACCAGCCCTGTAATCATAATATCCTACGTTCTCTTGCAAATAACTTTCACCGAGTTACGACCTTATACATCAAAGCGTACTTAACTGAGAGCTAAATCAGAATAATATAGTAGGCCATATACAAGCATTGTTAGTGTCTAATTGATGGGTGGCACTGCGTAATGTCTCCATGACCTCTCACTGCCCCATACAGTATAATACCACGAGGTTTGTACACCAAATAACCTTATAAATTACCATCTAGTTTGGCGAAGAACCATTGTAGAGAAAGAGAATACTAGATTAGAATATATGTGAACAGTATTGTAAGTAAGAATACTAAAGACGTTTCATTACATATTTCAACAAAATAATCCCCCAAAATAAGATCCATTGAACTTCTCGACGTACACGACGTTTCTATAGACTTCATTCAGAACTTCATTCTCTTCATGAAAAAAAAAAAATGTAGAATTTCCTTAAGATATTATTGCAGCAAATCCCTCTTTGACTTATCGCTGGAGAAGTTACGACAAGGATCACTTTCATTCAAATCCTTTGGTTGTCCCCGTAACTCTCGTGGATCTGGTCCTTAACCACAACAAACGTTCGATTCGATGACCCTCCAGAACGCGAATTACCTTCCAAATTCGTTCTCCACTTTCTTTCAAAAATCTCCATCAATTCCTACACATTTCCCTGACTCCTCTTCATACAATTGTTATATCTTTTACAGCAAATACATTAAAATAAATCGTGGAACACGTTTTATATTTAATTAAACACCAATCATTGTGAGCCGCACATTAAGCGTTGATACAAACAATACTATTGGCCCTCTCCACTGAGAAGACAAGACAATCACCACGAACAAATATATGAACACTCCCTATTTATAAGACACATTAATTCCAATGTATGTCTCTATTAATATATTAAGTAGTTGTAATTTGTTCCTTTTTGTGTAATTCCCCCGCGTCTGTGTTCTAATTACCGACGTTTCGGAAATCAATGTCGGTTCCAACTTCATACGCAGGTGAATGAGTTATGTCAGTGGACGGATTGTGTGGGGTATTTATACCTGGTTGGCTTGAAGCGGGGAAGTGGCAGAGCCAATAGGAAGTAGTATGCCCGTACGGGGCGGGTAGTAGTCAAGCAGGTAGAGGAGGGGGAGGGTGTATATAAGTGCGTGTGCGGGTGGGATTACTGTTGTGTATTGGATGGCTGTCTCCTCTCTTTGAGTTTACGAAGCAGTGGTTTCCATGATTTGCTGAGATGGAAGCCCCATCTCTGTTCATGAACAGAGCTGGGTACTGGGAGTGACAGCTGTGGTCCATACCTGCACGACAGTCTTGTTACAGGTACTGGGAGTGACAGCTGTGGGCTATACCTGCACGACAGTCTTGTTACAGGCACTGGGAGTGACAGCTGTGGTCCATACCTGCACGACAGTCTTGTTACAGGTACTGGGAGTGACAGCTGTGGGCTATACCTGCACGACAGTCTTGTTACAGG
>Ga0123355_10015880_pt1 | contig 11846 bp, 9 predicted proteins | sample TergutEmb28metaG_3_FD_89872 | JGI IMG/M metagenome (GOLD analysis project Ga0123355, IMG submission 89872) | Embiratermes neotenicus P1 segment gut microbial communities from Petit-Saut dam, French Guiana - Emb289 P1 | ecosystem: Host-associated > Arthropoda: Insects > Digestive system > Gut ... | reverse complement strand
TAATTTGTTGTTGTTGTGGTTTTCTTTCTTTTCTTTCTAGCATTCTTGTATGTACTGTATGTTAGTCATAAGCTTAATTTTATCATGCTTAGTTCTCGCCTCTCTTAAGACCAGGCATGAGAGGAATATAATTTCCTTCTATTTCTTTTTGTTTATAACTGGACGCGCTAAGTGTTTATCGCGCGAACAGTGTGTGGAGTAACACATAACAATAGCTGCCTTGTTCCGCAGCAGCAGTCTGCTGTGTATCTCCAACAGACTGAGCAACACAGAATGAAGCTGGACAGTCAGTGAGTGTTAACGGTAATGAAGAGCCCGCTGGCGAGATTTGTCACCAATACAGTTCAGTTGAAACTGCAATTATTCCCTACTCACGTACAATAAAACTCCCAGTACACTCTGCTTGGGGATTACTGAGAGTGTATGTGGCCTGCCCGACTCCCCGTCTTAACCTGAGTTCTGAGCTCCGTCCCTCCTGGGAACAACATCCAAGATATATTCCTCATCGGGTCTGCAACGGATACAACACTCCAGCTTGGGGGTTGGACGAGGTTTTATCAACTCCTCACTGTAAAAACTGGCCTTGTTATGAAACGGATACACGTGCCTTGGGCCTGGACTGATCCTTTGGTACAACCTAAGCACTGGAAACTGGCCATGAGATTTGGCACATGAATGTGAGGAGCTTGTACAGGCCAGTTTCACTTACCACACTAGCCAGGGAATTAGCAAGGTATAAATTAAGTTTAGTGGGTGTACAGGTTAGATGGGACAAAGGGGGCACTATAAGGGCACTGGATTATAATTTCTTCTAAGGAAAAGGAAGAGAAAATCATTGACTGGGAACAGGTACTTTTGTACATCACAGTATAGTATCAGCAGTTAAGAGAGTAGAGTTTGTTAGTGATAAGGTGTGACTTTTTTTATGTTTTGTTGACTGTGCATCCCTGTATGTGTTATACAGTTCTGAGAGGTCACTGGTTTAATATAATTGTTTTGAATGTGAAGGCACCAAGTGAGGAGAAAACTGATGATTCAAAAGACAGCTGTTATGAGTAATTAGTGCAGGTTTTCAATAATTTTCCTAAGTACCATATGAAAATTCTGTTAGGAGATTGTGAAGCAAAATTGAGGAGAGAGGATATTTTCAATCTGACAGTTGGGAATGACAGTCTACATCAGGATATTAATCATAAAGGTGTTCGAGTAGCAAACTTTGCCACATCAAAAGATCTAGTTATTAAGAGCACAGTGTTCAAGCACCAAAACATTCATAAATACACCTAGACCTCTCCTGATGGGAATACCCACAACCAGACTGGACTAAGATTAAATACTGATGAGTTTATTTAAGTACATGTTCATTGCTTGAGATCAGAATGCAGAATGAAGTCACAGTGTACAGACTGATAACAGTTTCTTTGAGAGGATGGAACAGTTCAAATATGTGGGAACAACCTTAATGTATCAAAATTCTATTCAGGAAGAAATTAAGAGCAGACTGAAGTCAGGGAATGCTGGCTATCATTCAGTGCAGAATCTTTTGTCTTCCAGTTTGCTATACAAAAATATAAAGATTAAGATATACAAAACTATAGTTTTGCCTGTTGTTGTGTATGGGTGTGAAACATGACTGCTCATATTGAAGGAAGAATGTAGGCTGAGGGTGTTTTGAGAATAGGGGGCTGAGGAGAATATTTGGACCTAAGAGGGACAAGGTAACAGAGAAGTGGAGAAATCTACATAATGAAGAGCTTAAAGAAGAAGATTGGCCAAGTGTTCAAGAATAGGAGGCTAAGGAAAATATTTCAACATAAGATGGAGGCAATACAAAAGGCTGGAGAGAATTACATAATAAGTAGCATCATGATTTGTACACCTTACCAAATATTTTTAAGGTACGATCGAATCATACACAATAAAACGGGCAGGGAATGTGGCATGTAAGGGAGAGAAAAGAAATGCATGTAAAGGAATGCAAATTTTTTTGCATTGAACATTTTTTCATCTGCTCTGGCAATGCAGGACATGCATATTGTTTGGTTTTGTGTATTGGACAACTCACACCTTATGTTTATTATAATAGACAGCCCTTCTCTATATTGGGCAGTTGTAGCCAGCACCATCTCTGTCTGTGGCCAACCATTTGACCAACAGTTGGCATATACTTTATTAAACTGTACCAATGAATTTATAAAATACAGTCCATGAATTTTAAAATTTGTGTTATGTGCACAGTGTCATGTACAGAGTAGAATTTGGTTATTATAATTGAAGGCCATCAGTGGCACAAATTAGCAGCCAGACATTAAAGACACAACTAATTATTCATAACTTCTGAATTAATCACTATTACCATCACATATACATACTTCCCACTGATACTTAATTCTATTATAATGGGGTGAAGGAATTCAAGAAACACTGAAAATTAATGGACAATGTCAAATACTAGTGGATGATGTGTATTTACTAGGCATAAAATAGTACAAAACAAACACAGAGACTATGAAAAGTTACATAGTTTGTGATAAATATTGTGCCTTGTAACAATTACACAGGACAGTCCTGATATATGAATAATTACACTTCTTAAAAAGTGTGATAAAAGTTCGAAGATCTTGGATAACAACAAATTAAAATCCTTTTTTTAATAATATGATGAAAAGCAGGATAAATTTTGAAAAGGTCCACTACCATATAATCCCAAATATTATACTGTACAGTCATTTATCTGTGAAGAAAAACAGACATGCACACTCCACATAAACAAGCAAACAAAAATTTTACCTGTTGGTTTCTGTTGATCAACCACTTTTATGGTAAAGCAGGATTTGGGGATATCTAGAAATCATAATACTGAAGAAAATATATAAGCTCAAAAGAAAATTAACAAATGGAAATAGATGATGAGGCTTTCACAGTGTGCTCTACATCTCATCATTGAACAAAGCAGGTTCAGATAGGCAGGACATGCAACACACATGGGGAAACAACAAATACATACAACTTTACGGCCTTATACGAGATGGGACGATAAAAAAGTATGTCCTAGAAAAACAGCCAGTAGAGATGTGAAATGGATTGATGATTCAGGCAACAGTCCAATTGCAAACTTGTGTGGACGCACCAGCCACTCTTGAGATTTTCAACAGAGGATTTCTTTAACAGATGAGTCACTACAAAGGGTTCAGGAAAGATTTTTTACTACTGAGTTACCCAGACCTTCGGTAAGAAGGTGGGAGTTAAAGGACAAGACAAATCAGCACAGGGAATACAGAACTGGTTACTATGTGTATCAGTGTTCCCAGAACATCCTCTTTTGATTCTGATTCATCAGGGAAGAAAAGGCCATGACATGAGGAACTTTTAAGAAAAAAAGTCACAAAAGATTTATTTAGAAATATGCTACAGTATATTCATACGTGTTAAATTAATAAACGTTTTTTCATGTATGTTCTTACAGTTTTGTTATTTTTCTGGGCTCATATTGGCATCTCCAGACTCTGCTTCAGCCATACTGACATCTGCAGGCTCTGTTTCAGCCATACTGATATCTGCAGGTTCTGTTTCAGCCATACTGATATCTGCAGGTTCTGTTTCAGCCATACTGATATCTGCAGACTCTGCTTCAGCCATAGCAGACATGTCCTGATGAGCAACAACTGGAGTAGATCTACCTTCACCATTGTCTGTGCACTGTCTGTCCCTGTGTGGCGTCTTTCTGCGACGCTCCTTGTCAGGTGAAGTAGACTCCCTTACAGCAGGAGCCCGAGGTGCCTGTAAATAGGGCAGACACATCAACCTGGAAGCTGCATTCACTTCTCTATGAGACATCTATGCTACTGGTTGCCAATTATAATTTTTCACAGAAAAAAATATTATTTACAAAATGTAATACAGGAATTTATATTATGTAAATGGTAAATGCCCTTGTCAGTAGTGATTGTCATACCAACAGTATACAAGGAACTTGGGTAGAAATGCAAGCTTTGAGGAGTCCGTGTGTCATAGAATGAAATGAAGCCCAGTAATATTCTAACAATCAATATGCTGCTTTCATTTCAACCAGTACCATTTGTATAATATTCAGAGATTCCATTCACACAAGCTTTCCGTTAGGCAAATTTGAAACCTTTAAATCTTGATTCATAAAATACAGCATCTACAACTACAAATTCTACGTGCCAATGCCGCATGATCACATCAAAAGTTCCAGCTTCTTGTTATTCTTCAAGACATTCAACATTTTTATGGGGGGGGGGGAAGGCATATTAAAAATGAAAAGCTATGCATATACACCTGTTAGCTTTCCCATGTTTGTCCATCCACATGTAACCCAAGAAAAGCTCAACAGATTTTCATGAAATCTAATATTGGAAACGTTTACCAAAATCTGCCAGATATATTTCAGTTTTAGGGAAAACTCCACATCAGTAGGAGCCACATTTCATAGAGACCTACATGAAGTATCTATGCACATTTCAAGTATAAATCACCATGCAGAAACCATTTTGAATAAAAATTATAAAGAAGACTGCAACACACATTTTGTGTGCTATACACTTGTTCCATAACCCTCATGGTTTTCACAAATAATTATACAAAAAGATAGTGAAGCCAGTAGCAGTGTTACACCATGCACATATTTCTGAACTTGTCCATCATGCAGAACATAATATCAGCATCAGTTTTTAAGTGCTGTGAGTGGCAATAATTAGTGCCACGGAATGTTCGACTGGACATAAATGTGTCACAAAACTTTGTGATTTACAACACAGGAGCCAAAAGTTTTTAAGAATTTGACAGTGTTGACAGTGAACAGCAGCATAAAAATGACATAGAAACTGTATTGCATGTAAAACAATTTTTTGTCCATCTTTCTAAATACATATGCAACAAATTTTAAGAGTAATTTACTGATTATGACAGAAATAATTTCCAAAGAAGTATTTCAGTGCTTGGTACAAGTCATTTCCTTGCATGAATTATCCCAAACATTTAACACTATGAAGTCAGTGCAATATAATCTCAGAAACTGACAGTGTCAATAATGCACACCCACACTACTCTACTCTCTATATAGATATAATCCAGTGTCATGTGTCTGACACATATCCTATTGTAGCTGCACAAAATGCAGTTCAATACTTGTTTCTGATTGCAGGTTTCACAAACTAAAAACAAGCCAACACATTAAATTCAAAATAATATATATCATCAAGTTTGGCTTTGTTCAAAGTTCACAAATCTGATGTTCAGACATCCCCAGGTTCTATTAATGTGCTGCTGTGGTGAAAAAGGCAGGACATAAAAATATAATACTACAAATTATTTTCAATTTTGTCAGCAAATATTACTTCATAAAAGACACAAAGTTGGTAATGCACAACAAACTGAAGATGCATGGGGGAATGCCAATATATCGCCATGCATTCTTATCCTTGACAACAGATGGAGATGAATGGTCAACTTAAAATTCTGGCCACTTTAGATCTGGTGCCTATTAGATTGAATATTAGATGGGCCCCAGAGTTGGTGTAAACATGATGGCAAACAGATAACCCCTCCACCTGTCTGGAGTCCAAGCCCAGTCATCAAACCAGTAGTGAGTCACAATACCGCGTGAACTGTTCTAGCTATCATACGCAAAAGAAAATAATCAGTATTTGGTTCAAGATGGTTAACCCCTTCACGGTCAGTATAACCCAACTCACCTGGCCAGCTTGTGATGAAGGTTGTCCCTGGGTACCAGGCACACCATACAACTTGGGGTTGATAGTAACGGAATGTGTACAATTGTAAACCTTGTATATGCCCACCAGTCGGTCAGCTAACTCAAACATATTGGAGCGAAGAGAGATGATTATGAACTGGGCATTCTTTGTTCTTTCCTGTGGAGAAAAACAAATTGCACCCAACTAAACACCTATGTGCAGAACTGTTACACTGCCGATGCAGACATCTGCTTGACTTGTGGCATCTACAATAGCACATGAGGGCTCAAAACTTACATACAGAGGTGCCAACATGTCACAGTAAATGGTCAGGTTAAACATTCACCAACCACACCATATTGAAGATAAGGATGGATTTATCAGTTTTATTAGTAGTAATGTACATTTAAAATAAATGAAAGCACTTTAAGCTAACTTAAGTGCTATATGACATTCTCAGGGCGGTAACAATGAAGATAACCAGTTTTGACACACATGTAATGGCAGACGGTTACCTTGCAAAAATGAAATGTATCTACCAGATGGTACAGCATCACATTCCAGAAGACACCTGTCTTTATAACCACACTGCATGGAAGAAACACTTGTATATGACCAAACCTGCCCTGAGAAGTATTGGTACAACAGAAAGTTCAATATCATACAGATATGCGTCACATAACGACAGGGATACGTTTGAGAATTGCGTCGTTAGGCGATTTTGTAGTTGTGTGAACGTCATAGAGTGTACTTACACAAACCTAGATAGTATAGCCTACTACACACCTAGGCTATATGGTATAGCCTACTGCTCCTAGGTTACAACCCTGTACAGCATGTTACTGTACTGAATACTGTAGGCAATTGTAACACAATGGTAAGTATTATAACTTTATAATATTATATTATATTATAATTTTATGGGACCACCGTCGTATATGCGGTCCACCGTTGACCAAAACATCATTATGCGGCACATACCTGTATGTATTTTAGTCTTCTAATGTTGACAATACTACCACAAAGAATCAGGTAGTAATAAAATTTTGTAAATGAATTTGTGAAATATCTGTTGTGCGATCAACTTCCCCCTTCTCCTCCTTGCCTCCAATCACATACCTTGATATAATGTCCCACAATGGAGACATTTTTGAAGTCAAGGGCAGCATCAATTTCATCCATCACATACAGGGGAGTTGGTTTATAATAGTGGAGAGCAAACACAAGGGCTAGTGATGATAATGTCTTCTCGCCACCTGACAGGTTGGAAATAATCTTCCATGTCTTCTTGGGTGGCCGCACACTAAATATTGAAATATACCACAATACAACTTTCTGAATGTATAGTTCACACAGTCACCACGTACCTGTTTTCATAAAAATTAACCACACAAACTACATATTTAACTGCAAAGCCAAACCTAACAAATTACATTTAGTTTAGTTCAAAATAAAGAAACATACCATATATTCTCGAATCTAATCCACACCTGAATCTAATCCGCACTAGGTTTTGCCGATTTCTTAAACGAAAAAGAATGTTAGTTCGCGGTTCTAATCCGCACCTTTCCTTCAACCACCCCTTGCCAGCAAGGCAGACTGATTGAATAATACTGTATGTTACCAATGCTTTAACCATTATCCAACTAACGCGCCGTGTGTGAAGTGGCCATTTAACTGCCAGCAGTACAAACGCACCACAGCTGATTTCCAAAATCCAGCTCACGACTGCGAAACTAATCTGCACGCAATTCTAATCCGCATCTGATTTTTTAGCCCTCTGAAACTGTAAAAAGGGTGCGGATTAGATTCGAGAATATACAGTACATTTTTTCATTCTTAATGATCAGAGTTCATCTTTTCAGCAATATAATAATTATATACGCCATATTAATGATTTTAACTTGACATGAAAACTGTTTCTAGTGACAGGTTTTAAGCATGTGAGATTTGAGGTTTCTCACAGCTAAGCTGATCAGTCAGTCTTCTGGGCAAAGAAATCTCTTAGAAACACAATGGGTACAGAATTGTATGAAGATTGCTATTTTCATGTATGTACCAACTAATTGCACTTACAATATGTGATACAACAGCCAGTTTACTCCAGCATGTTTAGGCATAACCATGCCATCTACAGGGAGCACAAGCCAAGTTTAAACTTGCAATGTACAAGAAAACAGTGATTCAAAATGCACGGAATAAATAACTGTAAAACAGCAAATTCTTTTAATACTTGTTCATGAACACTGTACCTCAGTTCAGTCATTGTCTCATGACTGACTACAAGTGATGGTATCCCTTCACTTCAGATATGTTGGAATATAAACATAGCCTACATGCGTGAATGTAAGGTGGCTCAAGATATAAGGTGACTGTCTGTTACCCATTGGTGTATTTCAAGAAGAAGAAGGGGGGGAAAAAAACCAGAATATTTAGAAAATATAACAAAAATATTAAGAAAGTTTCAGAGAGGCAGATGTAAAAGCAAACAATACATTTTTTTTATGTTTTGCTAACCGTGCAACTCAGTATAATCCTAGTAATTAACCAACTTGATGCACAAAATCTTGTTTTTAATAAGTTTATTTCATGCCTCTACATGTTTTGAGCACTGTTGTGCTGATCATCAGGAGGTCAAAATTGTATTATACAGCATCTGGTATCATCACACCTGTAGTTGGCTGTCCTGTGCACAGGTTGAGAGAAGATGATACCAGATGCTGTATAATACAATTTTGACCTCCTGATGATGAGCACTATGTGCTCAAAACATGTAGAGGCATTTAATAAACTTATTATAAAACAAGATTTTGTGCATCACGTTGGTTAATTAGTAGGATTAAACAATACATGTCACTGACCTTCCACAATGTATGAACATAAAATACACGTGTAACAGACATTTCACTTTACATGACATCTTTATTGTTATAAATATAAACAAATATATAGTCAAACACAAAACAATTAATGATTTTATTAAGGTGTATTTCTTACATCATTTCATTCAATGACGTTTTGGCTCTAGTTATGAGCCATCTTCAGGTTGATAACTTTTCTTAGTAAGGTAAAATATACAATTAGCAATGCTATTGTTATTGTTACCTACCAGATCTCGTGTAACATATAAAAAATTTTAACACTGATTTCACAGTATAGCAGTATTAAAATTAAGTTAGTGGAAGGTACTTATGTAGAATATGAAAGTTATCTTTACTATTGTAAGGCCTTCCTTATAACCAACCCCCACTTTTCTGTGTGGCTATTAAATATAAAGCCTTACCTTATATTCAGGCTTACACATTACATCGCAGAAACTGGCGGGGTTTGAGCCCTCATTGATCCTGATGCACTTATACCACCTCAACAGGTCAATGTGCCCCTTAAACCAGAGTTTGAGTCATGGAAGCCCTGTCCCTTTACTACAGCTCCAGAATGCCACCCGACTCAGATTTCTAACATTATCTGGGTTTAAAAAAAAATAAGATGTGGGTCGGGGAAGCTGACCTGAAGTTGATTCCTTCACTGAAGGGGTCCAAAGAATCCACAAGCTCCAATTCTGCATCTCCACCAAGTGTGATCATCTGGTACATTTCCTTTAGCTTTGAAGTTATAATGGAAAAGCCAAGCATGAACTCACTGAAACGATTCTTGCGCAACATATCGAAGTTCTTCCGCATCTCATTACGCCTCTCTGTGCTCTTCTCTAGTGCAGCTACTCGCTGAAGGTACAAACTTTCCTGCAAAGAATAAGAATGGAGTACAGTGTTCATCATCAATAAGAACTTAAGTTCCTTCTGTACTTATGGGTGATTACTGTCAATGATTGGTGGGCTGGGTAGCTCAGTTGGTATAGCGACTGACTACGGGCTGGACGGTCCAAGATCGAATCCCAGTGGGGACGAGATTTTCTGCCTGTCCAGACTGGCCCTGGGGCCCACCCAGCCTCCTGTACAATGGGTACCGGGTCTTTCCCAGGGGTAAAGTGCGGCTGGGGCATGCTGCTGACCACTCACCCCCTTCTAGTGCCGCGGTCATGGAAGAGTAGAGCTATACCTCTACCCACCCTCTGGGCCACACCGGGCCTGTAACAGGAACACTTTACCTTCTTTACTGTCAATGATTGAGTCATAATTATAGACGCTCAGTTAGCAACACTTCAATAATATGTATGTGCAGGTATATTTCCTACTTCATTGTCAGCAAGAAGCACATACCAGATTTAGTTGGCACAGTAGAATTCCTTTAATCCAGCACCTAATAAGCAAGCACACCTGTCAGTTTGTCACTTGAGGAATGTAACCCCAAGACCAGAAGTTCCACTGTTCATACTTCTGTTGCCTAACTGATTGCACAACTTTATCTTGGGTTATCTGGACCTTACTGAGCACACTGAGCTATTATATTGGATTCAAAAAGATAAAAAGATGAGTAAACAAGGTACTGCTGGCAAGACAAACACACATTTCTTTAGAAACTTGAAATAATTAGGAGGCTTGAAAGTGGTGAGAGCTGACTATAAGTTATAACTTCATAGAACATGGAATGAACTATCTATGATACAAAGAAATGGAACGACTAATTACAATCGTTAATGGCATCACATGACAATGACAGCCTAATTAGCACAACTGGACCAGGTGTTGTATAAGTGGTTTGAATCAACGCATTCCGAACACAAACCTGTGACCAGGTCTACGATAATTGAAAAATAACTAACAGAACAAAAAGAACCAGCAACTGCAAGAGATAACCAAATGACATTCTCCTCTGATTAGTTGTACAGCCCAAGTGTAGGAGCAGTAAAGAAAAATTAACTGTGAGAATTTAGGTTAGTACAGTTACTGTCCAATAAACCAGATTATCTGATAATTTTGCAACCATCCAGTGCCATTTTAAAAGAATTCTAGTGTATTAGGATATCCATCACAAGCTACTATCTTGATTATTTAGTAGAATATTAAATTGTGCACTGTCTGGATTTTCCAAGCATACAAAGAAAGGTAAACAGAAGACCATTAATTACTGCAGCCTGGACATGTGGGAATCTTATTACTGCATAGTTATGTGGAGTTGTGACAAATCTGACAGTTGTATGATAAATAGGAAAGCTGTGGTAGATGACACAATATGTTATGGCCAAAATGTGATTACATTAACTGAAAATGAAGAGAAGGGTAAAACTTTGGGATCTGGCAGGTGGCAAGCATCTCCTATATAGGACAGGTTTCATTAGACAACTATTAATTTCCTTCCAGTTTTTTTTTATAAGAACACTGTCCTGTCATATAGAACTTGAATATTCTCAGGTCACAAGTCACATTAATTTGGGATATTTCCAGTCTCCTTCTTCAGGGAAAAATGTGATTGATAAATGGTTACATATTGGGTGACCAGCTGAACACAATATCTGTTCATAGAATTTACAAATCCACTCAAAAAGCTGCAGTGTTGCTGTGACCAATGATACCCCTTCAGGCATGCAAGAACATGGCACCGTGTGATGTGCAGCAGCTGCAGACAGCCTTTGCTGTCTTACGCAGTTCTGCATTACAAGACTCTCTGTATATAGAATGTTAAGGGCATACCTCATAGGACTCCATTCAGACACAATTCCAGACAGATCACTCTCACTAAGTTCCCCAGCTTATTAGACAATGAGCTGGATGGTAATGAGGTGCTTTTACCCATTATCCCACCCGATTCCATTTGCCAACCCTCAAAGGACAATAGTTGCCCTTGAATGACAAGTCTCTGAAATGGTGAACTTCTATTCTGAGTAGATCTGGTTGGCAGTCTGAGAAAACTGAATCATCCTATCATTGATAAACATAACCTCCTATGACAGTAATTGCTACCTCTCACTGTCAGCACTACTTTATTAACGTCAATATTAATTTGTCACATTATTTCATGGGAACATGTTCGGACCATATTATGGTCATCCTCAGGCCAAACAATAGTAGAAAAATGAATACTTACTTACTTACTTACTCCATGGTGCACAGTCCTTCTTGAGAAGCTAACTGGTCTGCAGCTAGTCAAGAAATTCCCCACATTTCACGGAACCCGAAGGTTCATTACCGCACTCACAAGCGTCCGCCACCTGTCTCTATCCTGGGCTAGCCC
>Ga0123355_10015879_pt1 | contig 11847 bp, 9 predicted proteins | sample TergutEmb28metaG_3_FD_89872 | JGI IMG/M metagenome (GOLD analysis project Ga0123355, IMG submission 89872) | Embiratermes neotenicus P1 segment gut microbial communities from Petit-Saut dam, French Guiana - Emb289 P1 | ecosystem: Host-associated > Arthropoda: Insects > Digestive system > Gut ... | reverse complement strand
TTGGCGGTAGTGGTTAAAATTACAAAACGCTCCGTCAAAAGTGAATCGGATTCTTGGTTGCTGAAATTTGTGTGTAACCCTGCCAAGTAAAGCATTGGGCTATCAAGAGAATTGAATCTGTATTTTGTTTTTGACTTGTCCATAGCTTGCGACCATTCATAAAATCCATTTGATGGAATTATGCAACGACGTGTGGAAACAGCCGCCGAAAACATCTTTTTATCGGTGGCTGTTTCAGATTTTGCGTTTATAATTACGCCTTCGCCATCCCATTTTATAATGGTTAGTGAGGGCTTTTCATTTTGCAACATAACAGCAGGAACATTGTCGGTAGAAAACACTTCTCCTGTCTTGGCAACTATACCAGTTCCGTCAAATTTCATATTCACATCTTTTAGAATTTGATTTATCTCTGCAATTTCGTTATCGTCTAATATTACAAATCTGGCACACATAATAATCTTCACCCCTCACTAGGCAATTTGTAATAAGCATTGTACTCCTGTTCAGAAACAGGCACAATCTTCATCCATTTGCGTGGCGTAAGTTTTGTATAGTAAATATATTCAGTCTTGCCCTCAATTTCACATTCGTATCTATCGCCAACTGTGCCGCTCTTTTGTTCGGCTTGAGTGACAATACTTTCCACATTGTCTATTTTAACTTCGGAAATTACACCCTCTACATTAGACCAATAAAACGCAATAGACCATGTAATACCATTTTGAGGGGTATACGAATTGTAAAATCTTCGGAAGTATCGTTATTCGGTTTTGCCATCAACATTTCCTCGCCAGTATGTTCTTGTATTACTTTTACCTTCATAATTTCAAACTTCTTAATGGTAATTATAAACTAAGTTGATTGTTATGATGTGACTTTGTGATACGTTCCTTTATTTTGTCCGCTTCGTTAATATCCCCCAATAGAAAAGATGATTTGGGGTTAATACAAGAAATATGTATATTTTGTTAATTGAACTAGAAAGTAATATTTGGTAAACTTTTTTTGGTGTTGCATATTTTTGAAGAAAAAATGCCCATTTGCTAAATGCGTAGAAATGAGTGAAACTAATGCAAATAACAGATTTTCACGCAACATACTATTCTTATCTATTAACAAGACAAAGTACGGAAAACAGCGTAGAAACCCTAGCCGCCACGTTGCAAGATAGTAAGGTAGACCTTAATCCCCATCAAATAGAAGCGGCTTTATTCGCATTGCGACCATATAGCCGTGGAATTATTGAAGCGGACGAAGTAGGGTTGGGCAAAACAATTGTAGCTGGTATTGTTGTCGCTCAAAAGTGGGCAGAGGAAAAACGACGAATATTAGTAATTGTCCCTGCAAACTTGCGTCGTCAATGGCAATTGGAACTTGAAGATAAATTCTATTTGCCAACCACTATTTTGGACGGTGAGAGCTTTAAACTATTATTAAAAACACAAAAAAATCCCTTTTTCCTGAATGAAATAGTCATAACTTCGTATAACTTTGCCCATTCCAAGGCGGATTTTATCAAGGAAATCAATTGGGATATTTGCGTTATTGATGAAGCCCACAAACTACGCAATGTCTACAAAACAGACAATGTGATTGCCCAATCTGTTCGTGATGCCTTGCGGGATTGCTACAAATTATTATTAACAGCCACGCCATTACAAAACTCTTTATTAGAATTGTATGGCTTAATTTCATTTGTGGATGAGTACACCTTTGGTAATCTTGAAAGTTTTAAAGCCCAGTTTTCATTTTTAAAAGACGAAAAGCAAAAGGAATTTTCAGACCTTGCAGACAGGCTAAAAACCGTATGTATACGCACTTTACGCCGTCAAGTTTTGGAGTATATCAACTACACAGAACGCCTACCAATCACCCAAGAATTTACACCAACTCCAGCAGAACAAGAATTATATGACAAATTTAGTACATACCTACAGCGCGATAGGTTATGGGCTTTGCCAAGTAGTAGCAGACATTTAATCAGTCTGATGTTGTGGAAGTTGCTGTCATCATCCACATTTGCCATAGCAGGGACATTGGAAACATTATATCAAAGGTTAGAAGCTATGTTGGAGAGCGGTTATCATAATTTAAAGGCAGTTGCAAAAATAGATTTTGGTGATGATATTTCGCTTACAGATTATGAAGAACAAGTGCTTATGTCCATGACCAAAAGCAAAAAATTAACAGAGCAAGAAAAACAATCCTTGCAAGCAGAAATTAACGAATTAAAGGAATATCATGCCCTTGCGATTAGCATAAAAAATAATGCAAAAGGGGATGCCCTACTTGTCGCACTTGAAAAAGGATTCGAGAAACTAAGGGAATTAAACGCTCCAGAAAAAGCAGTTATTTTCACTGAAAGCCGTCGCACACAGATGTATCTTAATAATCTGCTGGAAAATAGCCAATACAGCCAAAATGTAATTTTATATCATGGTGGAATTAACCAAAAGAAACAAGAGGAGATTATTAATAATTTTCAAAATGACATTCAAATCATGATTGCAACAGAAGCGGCTGCCGAAGGTGTAAACCTTCAATTCTGCCCAATGGTCATAAACTATGACCTACCGTGGAATCCACAACGAATAGAGCAACGCATAGGGCGTTGTCACCGTTATGGGCAAGTTTTTGACGTTGTTGTAATCAATTTCTTAAACAAAAACAACATAGCAGACCAACGAGTTTATGAGTTATTATGCGATAAATTCCAACTTTTTGAGGGCGTATTTGGTGCAAGTGATAGTGTTTTGGGTTCAATAGACGCATTAGATTTTGAAAAACGAATAATGGAAATCTACCAAAAATGCAGAACTGCAAACGAAATTGAAAAATCTTTCACAGAGTTAAGAGAAAGCCTATCACCCCAAATAGACGCGCAAATAAGCAAAATCAAGCAAAAGTTACTTGAAAACTTTGATGAGGATGTTACTAATCGTCTAAAAATCAATCATGATGATAGTGCAATCTTAATTAATAAATTTGAAAATATGCTGTGGGCAATCGCCAAACATAGATTAGGTGATAAATACGCTACTTTTGACGATGAAAACAGAACATTTGAAATAACAGCAACATGGAAGGACAACCCATTCTATAGAAGCAAATATAACTATAAAAGGCTTTGGGGCGAGTTTGAAATGAGTAAAAACGCTCCTTTGGACAAGCGATTCCGCTTAAAAGGAGCATTGGCGCAAACCCTAATTTTTGATTACACATATGGCGGGCTTGCTGGGCATTTTGGAAATGTGTGCTTTGATTTAAGCGGATATAAGGGTAAATTTAGCAATCTTGAAGCATTAGTTGGCGAAAGTGGTTATTTGACACTTTACAATATGGAAATTATCTACCCAAACCATAGAGAAAATAGGCTTGTTTTTGCTGGACAAACTCAAAACGGCAAACTTTTAGACCAGAAGCAAATGCAAAGAATGTTTGAATTATCTGGAGAATCAATATATGATAATGAACAGGGCAGAAAAGAAACACAAGCCATATCGGAAAAATTAAAAGCCCTATATGTAACACAAGAACAACATATCCTTGACGAAATATCAATCCAAAACAGCAATTATTTTGAGGAAGAAACAACCAAGTTAGCCAAATGGTCAAAGGACATAAAAATTGGCATAGAGCGCACTTTACGAGAGGTTGACAAAGCTATTGATGAGGTGGCAATCCAACTTAGAGGGCGTAATCTCACCTTGCAAAAACGCCTAGACTTGGAAGAACAGCTTGCCATACTTGAACCAAAGAGAACGCAATTACGCAAGCAAATTTTTGAAGAACAGGATAATATAGACCTTGAACGCAATCGGTTAATTGATGAAACAAAAAAGAAATTAACACAAAAGGTAAATAGCAAACATATTTTTACATTAATTTGGAGTCTTATATGATGAACAGCGTTTTCCCACAAAATTTATTAAATCCTTACTTGCAGTATGTTGTTATTGCGTTTTCAAAACCCCGTATTTACGCCATAAAAGTCCCTGTAACGAAGTGTTTTGGGATTTTGAAAAGCCATTTTTATAACGAATTCAACTTTTTCGAGCATATCAACAGGGGGATTCGTAATAACAGCAAACAGGTTCAGATATCCTTGTAAGTCAGTTCTGTTAAAACCGCTATGTGAGTTCAGGAACTTTTTAAGCGTATCATGGACGCGATTTATAGGATTTAAAGGATTGTCTTTGTCCGGCAACCCCTTCAATTCCTTTGATGCATAGGATATGCTCTTCAAAGACAAGTCTTTTACAAGCTTTTTGTGAGCCGAATCATCATCGTGGATTAGCGTTGAACCAGGTGCAATACGTGTGCCAAACGTCTCCATTGTTTTCTTCTGAGATGGCTTACCAGTACCTTCCACAAAGAAAAGAGTATTTTGCTTGTCGGTTGCTGTTCCAATGCAGATTTGATTCCTAGACAACCCCCCGAAGCTTGTTTCCATCGTCTTTGCGAATGATATTTTCCGACCGAACAGAGTAATAGGTTTCATCTAACCAGACTGTTCCTGACAAAACTATGCTCTCCTGAACTCCTTCGAGGGTCAAAAACAGCTTCTGCAACCAGTATCTGGATGTTGTGAATGAATTCGTATTGTTCCATGACCCTGCATTTATACTGACATGGCGAAACATGTTCATACAGAAGTCCATCCACTCACCGATTGAAATTTTACGGTCATCGAAAATTGTACCTGTTGTGGGCAGGAATGACTTTCCGCATCTACACATATATCGTTGTATTTTATTGTGCGCATATCCGCTTTTCTTGAATTTTGTTGACTCACAAAACGGGCATTTAATCGGGATATATGCATTTATCATATCGGCTTCACCGCTGGCACATCCTACTTGATGCCGATTTGTGTAGTGTTTTTCGTAATGCTGCTTGAGGTATGCTTGTGTTTCAGTCAATTCGGTAACACCGTCCCATGGAGTTGCTTTGCGTGACTTTTTTGCTTCTGCTTTATCCATTGATTGACCCCTTATGCTATGCTCAATTTTTCATAGCATAAGGCATCCAGCAACATACTGCAAGTAAGGATTTAATTTATTAAGAGCTATGAATGTGCAAAAACGCTGTAAAAAACTGTAACACCTTGATTTATAGGCATTTAAGCAACTTCGCATGAGGGACAATATAGTGTATTTTGAAATCACGTGCATCTAGCAAACGCCCTAAAATATCCAACTTGCAATTATTGACATCAAAATTGTACATTCATAGTTAAGAGTATATTCCCCTCTAGTGTAATATCTTAGAAAGGTTGTTATTTAAATGATTAATGTAAGCAAAACTAGAAAAGCCTTAGTTTTAGTTCTTATCCTAACAATGGCTTTTTCATGGGTTTGGGGAAGCAATTCCTATGCCCAATTTGGAGATGTTGTGGTTGCAAATTTCCATACATTATCCCAAATAATTACAAGAAATGAAGTTGCCTACGACACGGACAGTCAATCAATTTCATTTGTATCGGAATTATTTAACGCAATGCCAACAGACGAAAACTACATGATTTCCCCATTTAGCCTACGAATGGCACTTGCAATGGCGGCGAATGGTGCAAGTGGCGAATCCCAAAAGGAAATACTTGTCTTACTTGGTATTAATGACTTGGATGCTTTCAATCAAGCAACAGTGGCATTTATAGCAAATTCAAACGAAAATGAAGAGGTTGAGTTTAATATCGCCAACTCCATTTGGTTTAATGAAGATTTATTTGGCTGTGATATTCTTGATTTTTCGGAAAACTATAGGCATATTATGACCAATTATTTTGCAGGAGCGGCACAAAGGATTAATACCGAGGATGGCGCAGATATAATCAATGAATGGATTGCCGAGCAAACACAAAACAGAATCACTAATGTTATAGATGAATATATTTTTACGGACGAGGACAGCGATATATTGGCAGTTCTTGTAAACACCATTTATTTTAATGGTAATTGGGCATCACCGTTTAATCCAAACTTTACAATGGACGATATTTTTACAGACCGAAATGGTATTGAATCTACCATCCCCTTTATGATGAAACCAGGACGATGGGACTTTTACAGAAATGACTATTTTCAAATGATGGCAAAATCTTATGCAGACGACAATATAAGAATGTATCTTGTGCTTCCAAATGTTGATGAAAGGCTTCCATTTAATATATTTGTAGAAGCGATTAGTGAAATGCGACACGAGGATATAATGCTTAGATTGCCAAGGTTTACTATAGAATCCATGCATGAAAACCTAGTAGAGATTTTGAAAGATATGGGTATTCAAAGAGCATTTGAACAAGGACATTTTGATTTTGTTGGGTATAGCAATATGATATATCCACCTTACGTTTTTGGAGAGCTACTTTTTGTTTGGATTGACGATATTTTGCAAAAAACATTTATAGAAGTTGATGAAGTAGGCACAGAGGCCGCCGCAGTAACAGTGGTGCATATGATGCCACAACCAACATCTATTCCACCCCCGCCAATTCCGTTTTACTGTGACAGACCATTTATTTTTTTCATCCGAAACGATACTACAGGCGATATTTTGTTTATGGGTGAATTTGCTTTTGCGGAGTAAATTTCAGAAGATGAAAGGAAGCCTACTTTATGAACAAACTAGAATTAACATGGGTGGGAAAAAACGAGAAGAAAATCAACCTTGAACCAAGAATCTTGATTGAAAAGCCTGAATATTCCTATGGTGATGCGGATAGTGGCAATATGCTTATTCATGGAGATAATTTACTTGCATTAAAATCATTACAACAAAATTATGCAAAAAAAGTTAAATTATGCTATATTGACCCACCGTATAATACAGGCTCGGCATTTCAACATTATGATGATAATTTGGAGCATTCAACATGGTTGAACCTAATGAAGCCAAGGCTTGAAATATTAAGAGAGTTATTATCTGATGATGGAAGCATTTGGATTAGTATTGATGATGATGAACAAGCCTATTTAAAAGTGCTTTGTGATGAGGTTTTTGGCAGAGCGAATTTTGTAACAAATGTAATTTGGGAAAAACGATATTCACCAACAAATGATTCCAAATGGCTATCAGACAGCCATGATTTTATTTTGGTATATGCAAAAAACAAGCAAAAGTGGCAACCAAATTTACTACCTAGAGGTGAAAAACAAAACCAATACTACAAATATGATGATGGTGATGGTAGGGGCTTATGGCGTTCTGATAATGTTCTCGTAAAAACATTTTCCAAAAGTGGCGTTTTTCCAATTATTAACCCAAATACAGGTAATGAACACTATCCCCCAGAAGGAAGTTGTTACCGATTCAATGAGGAAACTGCAAAACGATATTTAGAAGAAAATCGCTTTTATTTTGGGAAAGATGGCAAGGGCGCGCCACAATTAAAAAGGTATTTATCCGAAGTTAAGCAAGGAGTTACAGCATTAACTATTTGGAAACGTGATGATGTTTCTGACAATCAAAAAGCAAAAAAAGAAGTAAAAGTGTTTAATAGTAAAAACATTTTCGCAACTCCAAAACCTGAACGCTTAATTGAGCGCATTATAACTCTTGCCACAAATGAGGGCGATTTGGTTCTTGATAGCTTCCTTGGTTCTGGTACTACTGCCGCCGTTGCCCACAAAATGGGGCGTAAGTGGCTCGCCATAGAACTAGGCGAACACGCCTACACCCATTGTTATCCACGCCTTAAAGCCGTTGTTGATGGAGAACAGGGCGGAATATCCAAGTCCGTAAACTGGTTAGGTGGTGGAGGTTTTAAGTTTTACGAACTTGCCCCCACCCTACTAGAAGCAGATGACAGAGGAATTTTAGAAATATCAGGCAAATACAACGAGGAAATGTTAGCGCAAGCAATGGCAAAACATGAAGGTTACACATATGCCCCTGATGAAAATACCTTCTGGAAACAGGGTTATTCAGGCGATAACAATTATATCTTTACCACAACTGGTTATATATCGCCTAAATATCTTGATAATATAGCTACAGGGCTTTCTAATCACGAATATTTGTTAATATGTGCCGAAAGTTTCGACAAGGCTTGTATCAAACAACACAAAAACATTACAATTGCCCCAATACCAAAAATGTTACTTGGGCGTTGCGAATGGGGTAAAGACAACTACGATTTAAACATACTTCTTGAAGATAGCCAAAATTGGGCTGATGATGAAGATTTTGGAGGGGATTCATAATGGAAACAACAACTACATTGGCAAAATTACAAGGACGGCAACTAGAAATTATAAAGGCTATTTTTGATAAATCTGAAACGGAAGCCTTGGAATGCCTTTATAAAATGGCTGATGATTACTACGAAAAATTACGCACCAAAGAAAAACGCAACCACAGGATGTTAAAGAGGATTAATGTTTTACAAGGTCAACGCTCGTTAAGACCATTTAGTTATGATTTAGATGAATTGTCCGAATCTGGATATCTTGGTAAACTTTCATGGAGTGACACAATAACTCTTGAAAACCTACCAATAAGGCAATTATGCAGAGATTATTTTAAAAACGAAACAGAGTAACTTGCTGGGGAGGGGTATTAATGCGTAAGACAATAATAAAGCTGATAAGCTCTTTGATTATATTCTTATTACTTCTATCTAACAGAAATATGGAAATAAGAGCAACTAACTCCATTTGCAGAAACTCACTTGAACAAATTCAAGTTATAGTGATGGAGAATCATGGGTTTGTTTTGGATAGTAACGGTATTTTGTGGGCTTGGGGTGATAATAGTTTAGGTCTGTTGGGGGATGGAACATATATAACCCGTGATGAATCTGTAAAAATAATGGAGGATGTACTCTCTATTCAAGTGTTTAACTTTAATGAATACAGAAATATGTTTCAAGGCGACCCACCACTTCCATATATCAACATCATCCGTGATATAAGAATTTTTATCATTACAGCAGACAACAAACTATGGGCATGGGGAAACAATCACTTTGGGCAGTTAGGCGATGGCACATATGAAGACCGTAACACTCCTGTATTGATTATGAATAACGTGGCTTATGTAAGTTCTGTACGTCGAAGAACATTTGCAATAACCACAGATATGTCATTATATGGGTGGGGTTTAAGCTCTGGATTTACAGTGGGTTATGGTAACTATCTTGGAGATGGCACAGACATTAGCAGAAACGCACCTGTATGGATAATGGACAACGTAGCTACAATTCACCCAGGTTGGGATGATACATTTGCCATAACCACTGATGGTGCGTTATATGGATGGGGGCGCAACATTTCTGGACGGCTTGGTATTGGCACAAACCGTAGTGCATCTTCCCCAATGCATATCATGGACTCTGTGGCGGGGGTATTTCGCAGTTCAAGTTACACCCTCGCTGTGTGTTCTGATGGTGGTTTATATGTATGGGGAAACCTCAGAGGCTCAATTATATGCCCAGATTGCGAAACAGCCATATGGTGGAATGCAGTAGAATCAAGCGGAGTCTGCTTAAATTGTGGCTTTTGCGTCTTTGAAAATGAAATTGAATTGCCTCAAATTTGGGGACGAGAATTTTCAACTTTTGGTACTCCTCATCCAGTTAGAATCATGGAGGGCGTTGCTCGCATTTACGATAGAGTTGAAACAAATACTTCATTGCTACTCAAGATGGATGGTACATTATGGCGTTTCACGAACATGGAGATGTGTATAGTAAATGTATTTACGCCTGTTCACTTACTGGATGGAGTACAATCCGTTATAAGGGATGGGGCAAGGAATGGTAGAATCTATGCGATAACCACAAATGGGGTTCTTTATGGTTGGGTTGGTTGGAGTGGTCAAAACACTCCAGCGAAAATAATGGAAGGGGTTGAGTCTGTCCACCCCACAATGGCTAGAACCTTTGCCATTACTAACAGTGGTGAACTTTATGGTTGGGGAAGGATTAATTTGGGTGCTGGTGAGTTAATGGGAAGCACTAAACCTATCCAAATAATGGACTCTGTTTTGTCCATTTCGACGCACACTATATTTAGAAGCGGTGGAGAAGTCACAGACGGAAATGGTACTAACATTGCATTACGTACAGACGGCTCATTATGGATTTGGCAGAGTATAAGACTCATATCGAAAAGCGATTATTACACATTTCAAAATGATGAACGGTGTTTTCCCACAAAATTTATTGAGGGCATATTTCCCTCTGATGTAGTGTTATTTTAGAATTAGAAAGGTTGTTATGTAAATGATTAATGTAAACAAAACTAGAAAAGCCTTAGTTTTAGTTCTTATCTTAACAATGGCACTTTCTGTTTTTCCCTCAATCCCCTTGGATGCATCTGTATCTGAGCAATTGACAGTGCAAATGATTTCAGCAGGACATGACCATGCGACTGCAATAATGTCTGATGGTAGTCTGTGGATTTGGGGGAGCAATTCCTATGGTCAACTTGGCAATGGCACTGCCATAGGACAACATAAACCAATGCGATTAATGGATAACATTACATTTGTTTCCGCTGGATATGATTTTACAATGGCGATTAAAGAAGACGGAAGCCTTTGGGCATGGGGGGCAAATTGGCTAGGGCAGCTTGGGGATGGCACAACCACAAACCGAAACAGACCTGTTCAAATTATGGAAGATGTGATTTATGTTTCAACAGGTGATGCACATGCTATGGCAATTAGAAGTGATGGTACGCTTTGGGGTTGGGGTGGCAACCATTGGGGCGGAGTTGGTGATGGCACAACAACACACAGACATAGCCCTGTATTCATAATGGATGATGTTATTTCAGTTTTAGCTGGGGATGGCTTAACGGCGGCACTAAGAAACGACAATAGCTTTTGGGCATGGGGGCTAAATGGTAATGGCTATCTTGGAGATGGTACACGCACACACAGACACAATCCCATTAGAATAACAGACAATATTGTTTCTATTTCAGGTGGCGGAAGAAGTTTATTTGCGGTGCGGGACGATGGTAGCCTATGGTCTTCTGGAACGCTTAGAATTGGCGCACAACGACCAGGCAGGAGAGAAATAGTAGACTTTTCACCGTTGTATTACGATGTTGTTGACGTTTCCACTAGACAACAACACGCCCTAGCACTTAAAGATGATGGTACGGTTTGGGCTTGGGGAAATAATACAGCAGGGCAAATTGGAGATGGTACATCTGGTCTAACTAATTGGAATAGTCAGCCTATGCAAGTATTAGATGATGTGATTTCCATTTCAGCAGGGCGTATTTTTTCAATGGCTATCAGGAGTGATGGAAGCCTTTGGGCGTGGGGTGGTAATCATCATGGGCAACTTGGTGATGATACTACAGCATCCAGAACAACACCAACAATGGTATTCCCTCTCATTCCAAGATTGCCAGAAACGGGAGTCCTAGCGATTTCTGCCGCATCACACCATACAATGGCAATTATGAAAGACGGAAGTTTGTGGGCTTGGGGTTTTAATAATACAGGTCAATTTGGTAATGGTACAACCACAAATAGAGCGACACCCGTTCAAGTGGGCGAAAGCACATCATGGGTAAACATATCTGCTGGTACATCACATTCGGCAGGTATTCGCAGTACACGCCTGTTGGCTTGGGGTACTAATACTCATGGGCAATTGGGCGATGCTACAACCAATGGCAGTATATGGCCTGTATTCGCTGGGGAAAGCATGATTTTTGGCGGGATTTTGATAGAACCAGGTCGTGAAGTTGGTAGATGGTCTAGTGTGGCAGTAGGTGGTTCTCATACAGTAGCCATTCGGGATGATGGTACATTATGGACATGGGGTGGTAATGGTAGTGGGCAGTTAGGTAATGACACTACTGATAATCGTAATTGGCCTAC
>Ga0123355_10015878_pt1 | contig 11847 bp, 10 predicted proteins | sample TergutEmb28metaG_3_FD_89872 | JGI IMG/M metagenome (GOLD analysis project Ga0123355, IMG submission 89872) | Embiratermes neotenicus P1 segment gut microbial communities from Petit-Saut dam, French Guiana - Emb289 P1 | ecosystem: Host-associated > Arthropoda: Insects > Digestive system > Gut ... | reverse complement strand
GATCTCCCCGGTGGTCTCCTTCCCTCCGGTTTCCCCACCAAGACCCTATACACCCCCCTCTCCTCATCCATGCGCGCCACATGCCGAGCCCAATCATTCGATGTATATGTCTTAAAATACGTCATATTGCAAAAATTCAAGAGCAAGAGCTCTGAAGTGCAAGTGCCGTCAAATAAAGCAAATATAAAAAAAAAAGATTCTGCCGTATTTTAAAAATAACGTGCTGAAAAATGTGGACATATTACCAGTGAAGACTGAACCAGTAAACGACTGATTTAGGGTAAACAAAATCTGGAACTCTTCCAGGGGGCCTGGTGGGAAACCAGACGATAAATTAATAACAGGTATATGGGAGAAATGAACACATGTTAAATCACACGGTTCGTGTTATCACTTACACCGTATCTTTACTTCTGACCTAATCCTTTATTGACTCTCTCTTAGTTTGTGAGGTGTTCGTCCCACTGAATTGCTACTGTAATATTTAACCATTGGGGGAGACTTGCAAGTACTGATTGCTGAATGTCACGTTTAAGTTATTGTGGTAGTGCAAAAATAATCTTGTTAGCATCAGTCAATCAGGTAAGAGTGAAGACTTTAGCAGGCTGTCGTATAATATTAAATTTCATGTCTAAAAGAGCTACTCTGAATTACTGATAAAAGTATCTCCTATGCGCATTACTGAGTCTCCAGATTTAAACATATAGGAGTCAGTTACAGTAGTTTAGTTAAGTAGAAGTCTAGGGGAATCCGAAATTCACGGTGTAGGTCGTGTCGAACATTCTGTCTTTATTCTTCATTCAAAATTTCTTTTGTACTCCTTAGGTACTTTTCATCCTCTGGAAGAGTATTTTAATGCACCTGTCTTACTCTACTACTGTTCTCTGTAGAACTCACCACCTTCTTCCTGTAATTCTTTATTTTTTCATTTACGTGTGGCACTTGCAATTCTTGTATTACTGGGGTGCTGCATAGTCCTTAGCCCAACCAGGAAGGAAACAAGCTTGGGAGCATATCAGGGACGGGCGCGATTTCAACAATATCGAGACGCGAGCTGTCATCAAGGTTTTTTGCCTGCAAGGCAAGGCGCCGGAAGAAAATCACGCCATTCTGACAGAAACATTACCTTGTTTCCTTCCTGATCGGGCTAAGGACTTATAAGCACCCCTGTATTGGTTCTTATTACATCATATCAGTCGCGTAGTGTGCAGCTAAGAAGTTTGGCATTTTTATCCAATTATTTATTCTTTTCTGTTTTCTGTGAAGCAGATTTTAGTTTTATACAAAGCTACAGACTTCGTCATAATTCTTGTTCTTTCTTATAAATCTAAAGCAACGTAGTCCTTTGCAAAATAATTAAAAATATATATGGAGCACAATTGGCACTAAACAAAAGGTGCATAGTTCAAATCTTGTTATATCCGCATATGACGAGATTATTTTACAGTGCCTCCCATGTCTTCGCCCCACGTTTTGAGTGTCTTTCATTTGTTTGTTTTTTGTTTTCCACTGACACGATTAATATTCCACCTTCTTGCTGTTAACTACATTATAGACCTATACCTAACTCACCATTACGTGTCTTTACTACCTAGTAACACGTATCTCCTGTTGCGCTTCCTATAAACATGTAGCGCGATAACTAAACGGATAAAAACGTGTTGTTTTGTAGGCTCTTTGTGGACAACATGCAATTAAATGTTATCAGCGTTTATGACATGACCTATTTTAGGTTTAGTGCTGAAATTAGGCTCTATTCGCGAATCCTGTGCCTTAAAATTAATTTACTTTCACGGAACTTGACTGAAGCAGACATCATACACTAACACATGAGACAAAATTGTATTATACAAATTAGATTAACAATTCTATTTACTATACATGACCGTTGTGAGCACCACTATGGGAGACCTTAAACGCGCTGCTGCACTTAGTAATGAAAATGCCTACAAAATTTTGTGTGTTTTATTCCTACAGTAACACCAACTAGATGAACTAATGTATCAAATTTATTTATTTTGGAATTACATGTTTCGTACGGTCTTTCCGTCCACCATCAGGAGTTCAAGACTGTACATAGAACAACAGGCATCTGTCAAACAGATACTGCTGTCTGATTGCTAGCAAGCAGTCGGCAATATGTTTGACAAATGCCTGATGCAGGATGTACAGTCTTGAACTCCTGATGATGGGGGGAAAGACCGTCCGAAACATGTAGATTGTCATTCCAAAATAAAATTAATCTAATACATTGGTGCACCTTGTTGGTTTCATTATAGATAGCAAGCAGACAGCAGTATCTGTTTGACAAATGCCTGTTGCTGTATGTACAGTCTTGAACTCCTGATAATGGATGAAAAAACCGTCCGAAACATGTAGAGTGCCATTGCAAAATAAAATAAATTTGATACATTGGTGCGTCTAGTTGGTTTTACTATAGGAATAATATTACGATGCACGGCCCTATGAACGACAAAGTTGTGTGTTTTTTGTGCACTTTTGAATACAGGCATATTTCTCGGTCGTATTTAACACCAGTTATATTTAGTCGCGCTTTTTTCGCTGTTGTCAGAGCTTTCAGTCACATTCTTGAAAAATATATTACGATTAACAACAGTTAAGTATTCGCAGTTCTCACATTCGACGCCATGCGTGCAGAAGACGGTCTGCGTTTTAAGAGACGGAATTCTACCTGAATTACATACAATACTCCGATCGTACCGCGCAGTAAACATATTGCACCTCCGTATAGAGAAATAATCTTTTTTTTTCTCAGATCCGTATGTAAGACATTTGTAAATAAAGGTAAAGCAGTCCTGTTACAGGCCCGTTGGGGCCTAGAGGTTTCCAGGAAGTTAAGGGTCCCAGATTTCATGACAACAGCACAGGATTGTGGTAGGTTGTCAGCCTTACGCACCGGCCGCCTTTACTCCCAGGAAATACTCCTGGTACTTATTTCTGTTAGAAGCTGAGTCGACCCCAGGGCCATAGTGCGATCGGAAGGATTTTATGACAATGAAAAATCCACTCACACCAACTGGGATCGAACCAGCGAACTCCGATTTGTAGCACAGCACCTTAACCACTTTGCTACTGCGGTCCCCGACAGTTCTAAATAATGTGGTGAAATTCATAGACACTTTGTGTTACAGCATGCAATACTGCTCCGTTTAAAACGCCGTGAGACATTGTTCCGCTATGCCATATTACATTTTTGCTACAAACACTCCAGTTGTCTGTACCCATAACTCTCGGGCTGCCAGAACCAATCACAAGACTCGTTCATCTTCATTGTCGGCCGCGCAATTAGACGCTTGGTTGCGCTCAGCCGGAGTTGGGGTGTGGTGTGGAATATAGAGATGTAAGTGTTGCTACTGACAGGGGTGGCTGCCGTCTAGCAGGGGTGAGAGTGGGGTGCATGAGGGACAGCACGGGATGGGAAAAGTTTCGTGAGTTGCAGTCCAGAATATTTAGCGGCACAGCGCTCGCCCTTAGAACTTGAAACCCCTCCCATTCTCCGCTCCTACATCGTCTTCAAAACAACCGTCGCACTACGTCTCCTCCAAGCCCCTAACCTTCGACTTAAGTGCGCCCGGAAATCTGCCCAAATCTCTTAGGTCGTATCTCTTCTTAAGAGAATTATCATGGGCAAGAGCACAACAGCATTTGGCAGATTGAATACACTGAATCAAAGTTTCATTAGTTGAAGCTTCACAGATTGAAGTATTCGTCGAATATTTTTAGCTAATAAAATAGATTGATACTGATGGGATATGTAGCACATACCATATATACAGGGTGCGCATAAATTTTCGGAGGATTTTGCAAAACCATATTTTCACAAATACTGAACAGAAACACATAATATTACTACCATTTGAAAGGGGAATGTTTTCAGTTTCATAGTGACCTTAAATGCATTCGATGTGCGCCCCTCGTGTGACACAGCAGATGTCCAGGCGATACTCCCATTCCCGCCAAACCCTCTCAAGCATTTCTTGTGTGATGTTCCCGATTGCGGTGTTGATGCGCTCTCGCAATTCTGGTAGTGTTTTTGGAAGTGGTGGGAAGTAAACATTTTCCTTGACGAAACCCCACAGGAAGAAATCACACACTGTCAGGTCTGGTGACCGGGGTGACCAGGTGCAGAAAGTGTTGTATGTGCCCGCTGCACGACCAACCCATCGACCTGGCAGGTATTCATTTAGATCACTATGAATCTGCAAACATTCCTCTTTCAAATGGTAGTAACATCATGTATTTCTCTTCAGTATTTGTGAAAATATGGGTTTGCAAAGTCCACCGATAATTTATACGCACTCAGTACATGAAAAACTTTTAAAACATACAGAGAAAACGTGGATATTCTACGTATAAATTAGGGAATTGTGGAGAAACACAATCTCGGATTACGAAATGGATTCATTTGTCTCACGATAGAGATTAGTAAAACGCTGTTCTGAGCATAGCACTTAAAAATCAGGTTCCACGAAATGCAGTGTATTAGGACGCAAAGCCACAATACTGGGGTCTGATGTTTGGTATAAATATAATACAGCTCTCAGAATGAACAGTCATATTGCTGCCTGCATAAGGTAACTGATATATGAAATGTTTATTAATATTTTAATCTCAACTTAAGGATTAATGACAGTTATATTAAAACTTACTGAAACAACTCCGAATCCTGAAGGTACTAAGAAAGTTCGCATTGCATATACAGGATAAGCATAGTCTTTCAATGATTACAAACATTTATTACAAGAAAACTACTGTACGTGGAATACAAATATTTTTTTTAATGTAACTCAAGAAGTGTTTTCACAACACGTTAGTACACTTCAACATGTGCTCCTTTTGTTGCACGGAGAACGTCTAATCGATAATCAATTTCTTTCTACGTGTTCTCCAAAATGTCTTCAGTTATTGTAGCAAAAGCGTCTGTTATTCTTGCTTTCAAATTTGTAATATCTGGAAATGGTGTCGAAAACACTTTGTCCTTAACATACCCCCATGAAAAGAAGTCAAGGGGTGATATCCGGCGATCGTGGTGGCCAGGGTGTCGGACCACCTCTTCCAATCCACCTGTTTGGAAATGTTGCATCCAAAAACCAAATGTTACAAATGTTACAATAAACAGATGACATAAAATTTTAGAAACTAACTGAAGTAATGGTAAAAAATATGTTTGTATTCCACGTAGTTTTCTTGTAATAAATGTGTGTAATCAGGGAAAGACTTTATGCTCACCCTGTATGTATTATCCTTTATCAATACCGATGGTCATAGACGAAACCTGTAGAACAGTACGATAATACAATACACGCTTCTGTTGACCGTGGCAATTTCTCGAGTTTTTAGGCGTGTCCGCAGACTTGCGAAAAGGGAATATCAGCTTCTTCATGTCGCTGTCCGTCTGTCCGTCCGCGTGGAACAACTCGGCTCCACTGGACGCATTTTCTTGAAATTCGATATGTAAGTATATTTCGAAAATTTATCAAGAAGCTGAAGAATAAAATCCAATTAGATGCCACTTATTACTTTATTATGTTTATGTTCGGCTCAACATGTTTCGGGCATCATTATGCCCATCATCGGGAGCTCACGACGATAGCGTTGGCTACCGCATAAGCCATCCGGTTTTCGAGTTGTTGCTGGTTGGAAGTTAAGTGCAGCAGGATGGATGAGTGTCCGGACCGAAGGCAGTCGTGTTACAGCCTTCGGTCCGGACACTCATCCATCCTACCTGCACTTAACTTCCAACCAGCAGCAACTCGAGAACCAGACGACCTATGTGGTAACCAAAGCTATCGTCGTGATTTCCTGATGATGTGCCCGAAACATGCTGAGCCTAACATAAGCATAATAAAGTAATAAGTGGCATCTAGTTGGATTTTATTCTTCAGTTATCAAGATGATGCACGGTCCAACACACAACAAATTATCGAGATAGTTCAAGTTACGTTAAAATACGACAATAATAACGGGTACTTTACATGAAGACCAATATACATTTGTGATGATATCTAGCTCATTTCTTCTTAGAATGAGGAATGTTCCGACAAAAGTTGTAGAGAAAATCAAAACGCACATTTTAAGTTCAGTGACGTTTTTTCCGAAAATCGTGTCGTGTATGAGACAATGTGGAAAAACATTGTACAGCAGGAAAGGCCACAGATGACAATATGGCGCATGCCCATTGCGTGCTGGATACATCAGTCTACAAACACTCACTCGGAATACGCAACATTTATTGTTTTTCCACTGCAACAATGGTTGCACGAACGCGCCTCAATATTATGTTATACGTACATTGCCTGTCTTGTTATGTATCTTTCCTGATAGCTTCTGAAGGAGGACTCTGCTCCATGGTGTTACATTCGTCGATATATTCATCCATTTTTACAAGTATATTCCTTTGCTCGCTGTTACAGGTATGGTTCAAGAACAGACGTGCCAAGTGGAGGAAGCGCGAACGGAATGCTATGAACGCCGCCGCGGCAGCAGCAGCGGATTTCAAGAACGGCTTCGGCACTCAGTTCAATGGCCTGATGCAGCCATTCACAGACACGGACTCCTTATATTCACCATACCCGTACAATAACTGGGCATCTAAAGTTCCCAGCCCTCTCGGCACTAAGAGCTTCCCGTGGTCAGTGAACCCGCTGACCTCCGTGGTCCCGTCTAATCACCAAAGCTCCGTCAACTGCTTCAACGCAGCCGCCACGTCTGTCGCCGCTGCGGCATCAATGACGTCGGGAACGGGGTCGATGCTTCCAGGCTCGATGACAACGAGTTTGAGCGGAGTGACGACACCGACTGGAGCAGTGTCGGGGCCGGCGTGTCCCTACGCTCCACCCACCACTCCATACAGCATGTACCATCACCGCTCTAGCGAACCCTGCAGTGCAATGTCTTCAATAGGAGCTTCAAGTATCGCCAGTCTTCGTCTAAAAGCAAAGCAACACTCCTCGAGTTTCGTCAGTACGTATTCTCCAGTGAGTCCTGCAGCCACCAGGTCCAACACGACGGGTCTGTCCGCCTGCCAATACGCCACAGTGGACAGAACGTCTGTCTGAAACGAGGACCTGCACCATGTCGGCCTTAGTGGCAACATCAAACAGTCTTTGTTGTCGACTAGCGACCTGCTTCTGGACTGTGGTTCCACTGCGGTCGGTATGGTGAACCACCGAACTATCCTCCACAGCAGCAGCAGTAATAACAATAACAGCAGCAGTAACAGGGAGGAAGAAGATGACGACGACAAATCTGGAAGAGATCACCACAACTCTTCTCTGAGCCCACAGCTGCAGGCACAACACCACGGTACTTTGACACATGCGCGGCAGTAACCAGCGTTCGGTGTGTCAGTACAAGAGTAATTCACTGAAACTAGTCACAAGAAGAGACTGAAACAAAGAAGAAAAACTGCTCTATGTCTGCATATTATACTCAGCGTCATACAACTCGGTCGGCTCAAGACACATTAAAGAGTTAGTAGAAAATACGCAAGTTTCAATAAATCTACGAATAACTAAGACTGTCGAAATATGAGGTTGAACCCCAACCTATCATACGACAAAGTACAAATTATGGCAAGAAACTGAACCAAAGATAAAAGAGTAGGTTTTAAACAGGGGCAGACAAGTTTTCAGGAAATAAACAGAAAGGCGTATTTCTGTGCACTTCTGTTCAAATGATCTCCTTTCTTCAGTGATTATGTCACGTTATTCTTCACAAAAAGGCAAGTTGTGTAACTTTTAAGGTGCCGCAAAGAAGGCTGGGTGCGGATTTTCTATGGTCATGTTAAGAACTGAAGAATAAATGAGCTTCTAAATAAACTAGTTCTGATATAAAACAAAACAGCTCTGGGCACTTTATGAGAAATACCAACAGCTAACACTTATATAAATATCAAATCAGCTTCGGTTTCAACAGTTTCGAATTGGCGTGCTTCTTACATAAAATAATATTTGGAGTGCGTGATGTCCTGAAAAACCGCGACAGCGCGTGTGTACGTGTATGTATGTGTGTGCACGTATTTACGTTATTAAAATTGATTATAAGTGTTGTACAAAAAAAAAAGTGGAAATGAACATTCGACTTTATTTACAAAGAAATTCTCATTGCAGACAAATGGTTGTTTTTATGATGTGTATAACCACGTTCCGTACCTGTATGCCCACACTAAGTGGCTAAGATATTTTCTTTCCTGTAGTATAATTCATATTATTCCAAAATGTTTGGCTGAGTTCCTATACACAGAACACTTGAAGGGTTCAACATTAAAGCACTTTGGTTCATATTCACTTCGCAGGATTTACTTCAGAGAAGCTAAAATACTGTAAACAACATCAAATTTATTGGTCGTAGAATTATCATTGGTGAGGTTCCACCAATGCAACCATCCCGTGAATTTATGAAAAAGTTTGCTTCCAATTAACCCTTATCCTGCTAACGTGGAGAATAGGGTGAACTCCTAATAATGCCAGCAGATGGCAGATGGGATTTAACTCTACGTCTAAATGGCTAAAGAAGTATAATCACAAAATGCTGTTAAAGCAAGCCGAAATATTCAGTGCCTGGTATTAACCCTTATCCTGCTAACGTGGAAAATATGGTGAGCTCCTAATAATGCCAGCATTTGGCAGGTGGGAGTTAATTCGGCGTTTAAAGGGTTAATATCTCCATATAAAATTATACTTATGCCACTGGCGACAGAAACACAGATGGAAACTTAACGAATAGCATTCTAACGTCGATTTCTTCAGAAGAGATCAAAGTAAATGGTCCATAGCTGATGACGGCTGTATCCTACTTAGCACATCGTTCTGAATATCGTGATGCAATTTCTGTCGCCACAAAGGGCAGACAACTTTCTTACAAGAAGATCTACTTACAAATTTAAGGAAAAAAATCTTGTCCACGCAGTTAGAAGCACAAGGAAGCAATGGTCTCGTAAGAATTATAAAGACTAAGATCAACCCGAATTTTAGTTTAAAGTTCCAGTTCGTACCGCGCAGTAAACACCCCGTCTCACTTGTAAAAACCAATAATTTAACGCTGTAGATGGAAAAATTGATGTTTGTTTTGAGATTCATATAAAACAACTAAATACCCTGTGTGTACAGAAACTAGAATTTCGGAATTTTTAGATCTGGTGGTGCACAAAATAACCACTGGGCTTCAAACGTTTAAAGACTTTAATCATTTTCTTTTGATCTCAGACAAGGTAGAACGTGCATTTCGCTATAATACAAAACAGCGGGTAAAAATGGAAATTTATATATATATATATGTGTGTGTGTGTGTGTGTGTGTGTGTGTGTTTTAGCCAACCGAAGTATAGGCAAATTTAAAACAGTAACCCCGATATGTAGATTCCGTCATAATCCAGTCAGTATACGAACTTACTATGGACCAAACGATCGAGCAATTGGTGTGGGAATCTCTGCAAAAGCAGAGATTTTTCGCTTGTTCAGAGCGCCAAGATTCGATATGTGCTACACCGATTCCCCTTTCCCATCGGTACTAGGGGTAAATTGGCCGACATGTGAAACTAAACATTATCCTTCATCTAAAGCAGCAAGCTCCTATTTGTCGTCATGGCATGGTGGTTAATTAACGGGTGACATTTACTTTTACCACGACTTAAAGCCACAGAGAGAAGTGTGACTGTGGTAACACAAATTCCAAATCTCGGCACTTCACGGAAGTCAGTAGTTGATTTATAGGAGCTTGGACGAGTACCGTCGAGGGTTGAACTTGGTATCAAGAGAAGTATTTCTGTTTCTGCCAGAAATCAATGACCGGGTCTTTCAGCCCACAACCAGCCACTGTACAGGTTTATCCATCCAGTTACAGCAGCGGCTACAGCAAGGAAATATATTATCTCACCGATTAACCAAATACGTTTCACGCAATATTCTGCTAATCTGTTTGTTACTTGTAAGAAAATTATGAAGCGGTACCAAACTTATAAAACGTTGTTTTTACTTTGGATTCGGATTTTTATAAGAAAATTATTGAATGCAAACTGAGTAAGAACGGTGGAGGGAGCACAGCGAATAAGAATGTTCAGTCACCGGTTTTCCTCCGCACTATCGGACACTGCCCGTTGGCGAACGCAGGTAGATATTGATACTGACGCGCATGTGATCCTAAATACACCCGACAGTGAAGATGAACTAAAGTCGCTTTAAATCATGACCCTTCATCCAGTCTGCCTGTCTGCTATATTGAATTGCTATTTATTTGTAAATGACGACACTATAAAGCAAGCAGTTCATGCGACACGCCACTATTGTGTATCAACAGACACTTTAAGCCTTGCAGCTTTCATTCTTTGTTGTTACCTTCAGCTTATTACTTATCCTCTCTTCTGTAACAAACTCTTCATTTCCAGACATGGACGCTATCTGCCCGGTCGTTCACGTGTCCTGAGTTCCAGACACAATTACAAAAAAAATTTGTAATATTTTATCAAAAAAGCTTTCTTGCTCATAACTTCGTGTTGCAGCTATGATAGTAATTATACAGGGTTATTAATAAGTCCGTGAAACATGTTAGAAAACTGACTGATGTCACAGTTGAATGAAGACAGTAAAGATTACATCTTTCAACAAGACGGTTCTCCGGCTCACCACAAAGACGTGCGAGGGTATCTCAATCGAAACTTTCCACAAATGTGGATAGGACGCACAGGAAAAGAAGATGATGCGTTAATGCGGTGGACAACCCAGTCCCCGGATTTAACCCCGTGCGACTTTTTCTTCTGGGGGTTTGTAAAGGACACTGTCTTTGTGCCTCCACTCCCCACTAACCTCCAGATTTTCGCAACCGTTATCGCCGCTTCTGTGGCTCTGGTCGACCGTGATATGCTGACACGCGTGTGGAACGAGGTGGACTATCGCATAGATGTCTGCCGTATTACCAAAGGTGGACACATTGAGCATCTGTGAAATATGTGGGGGAAAAAAAATTGGAGAGTTTCTCTCTCTATCGGCGTAAGAACTACCATAATCCGTTGAGTAGTTTATTTGTTGCGAATTTTTAAAATGTTTCACGGACTTATGAATAACCCTGTATACGTCAGAATGATTGAGAAATAATTTACGTTAAAATTAACACACTGTTTCAAGTACTAAACTTACAAACAGAAATTCGACACGTTTTCGGTCTTAAATGTAGGCCTCCGCTTACGTGAAATTTAATAGTAAATAAGATATCGCAAAAAAAAACAGCCATCTTAGATAGTTAATAATACAGGCTACGTGCCTCGTGAATGAACAAAATGGACTTCAATAATTATGTCAGAAAAATAATATTTTGTAAAGAATCTATAGAAAATCATTTGTCTGAAAAGAAGGCAAATATTTTTAAAAAAATAAGTTTTTAGGACCAACTTACTTTAATATTATCTTTGTTTAAACTACAATTATTCCTGTATTAATGAAAACAGTTGTAACATTTAATTTGGTATTTAAAAATACATATCAAAATCACGAGTAAAATCCTATTGAATTCCTACAAAATTACATAAATATTTTGGCTGTATCTAATGTTTATTGGACCTTGCATCATTGTGATAACGGAAGAATAAAAACCAACTAGATGTCACCTGTTATTTTATTGTACTTCTTATAGGCTCAACATGTTTCGGGCATTACTATGCCCATCATCAGGAGCTCGCGTCTATGATGTTGATTATCACGTTGGTCGTTTCGTTCTTGGTTTGCTGTATGTTGGAGGTTAGGTGCGGTTAGGCTGGAGTGGTGTCCGGGCTGCAGCCCGGACACCACTCCAGCCTAACCGCACCTAACCTCCAACATACAGCAAACCAAGAACG
>Ga0123355_10015877_pt1 | contig 11847 bp, 13 predicted proteins | sample TergutEmb28metaG_3_FD_89872 | JGI IMG/M metagenome (GOLD analysis project Ga0123355, IMG submission 89872) | Embiratermes neotenicus P1 segment gut microbial communities from Petit-Saut dam, French Guiana - Emb289 P1 | ecosystem: Host-associated > Arthropoda: Insects > Digestive system > Gut ... | reverse complement strand
GCGGCAGGCTGCGACCGGTCCGGCAGGAACATGCTGAGCCCGGTCAGCAAGGCCAGGATCTTTGACACCACGTTCAGCGCGAACGGTCCCGGTGCCGACGGGTACGCGAATCCGAGGAGACTCCACACGGCGAACACTGCCAGCATTGCCGCGAAGCACCAGAACGTCGACTGTGACAGCCGGGTGACTGGTGAGAGCGTCAGCATGGCCAGCGTCGTGATCGCAACGGCGAGCAACGGCGCGAAGAACAGGATCCGGTACTCAGCTACGGGCGTCGGCATCGGCGACGTCCTGGCCATGATGATGAGATCAAACGGGAACTCGAATATCCAGGGCGTGGCGAGGGCGGCGATCGCCCCGCTGCCCAGCGCGACCCGCCAGCCACGAGCGCTGTACGCGAGACTGACAGCGAACCAGATGATGCCGACCCCGATGAGGGTGACGGGCGTGACCGGATCCGTCGGTGCGCCGTGACCGCCGAGGTGCTCGCTCTCTGCCCGCAGAACGACGAGCGAGTCGCACACGAGCAGCGCGACGATTGCCGCCAGCCACGCCACAACCAGGCCGGCCCTGGCGGTCCGGCCAGGACGCGGCAGCCGCACAGGCAGCGGCAGCCTCATCCCGGCGTACGCGACAGCCGCCGCTGCACCGATGAGCGCCGCGGCCAGCACGACGTCGGCCGTACCGCTGTAACTGACCCACAAGCCTTGGTGAGAAGTCATGTCCGCCTCCCGTGGCTCTTGACTTTGTACTGCAAAGCTACGTCGCTTTGCAGTACAAAGTCAATGGAGTTGGGCCAGAAACTTTGCAGTTCAAAGTCGATGGGCCGGCAGCCCGCCCCGCGGTAATGATGCAGTGCTGTAAACGCCGCGCGGCTAGCTCGCTGATGTCGCCGCTTCGTCGCTCAGCCGGTCCCGGAGATCGGCCCCGAGCCTCGCCAGGTCCGGGCCGAGGACGGCGAGCTCAGCCAGGACCTGATCGGACGGCAGGTAGCGCCGGCGCTTGTGCTGCCCATCCCCGCCGCGCTCGTCCTCAGCGGCGTGCCTGCGCATGTCGGGTATGGATGAGTTCGTCACGGCCGTAACACTAATCAGTCCAGCACCACAGCCCCGGTACGACGCGCCGAAGAATGGATCTTGACGTACGAGCGCGATCCGAGGACAGTGGCGGTGCCGCATGGCGGCGGTAGCGAGGAGCTCCCATGACTTATCAGCAGTACCCGACGAGCGGATACGACCAGGTCCCGCAGCCGCGTCCAGAGGCGCCGCCGTCCATTCGCACGGCGGTCAAGCTCATGTACGCCGGCGCGGCACTGAGCGCCCTGAGCTTCATCATCGGCGTGGCCACGGTCGGCAGCCTGCGGCAGGCCATCATCAAGGCTTCCCGTACGCCGCTCACCGCTGCCCAGGTCCATGCAGCTGAGGTCGTCGGCGTCGTCGTCATCGTGATCTTCGGCCTGATCGGTGTCGGTCTCTGGGTCTGGATGGCCTGGGCGAACGGTCGCGGACGGAGCTGGGCGCGGGTCGTCGCGGCCGTCCTGTTCGGCCTGAACACCCTGGGCCTGCTGTCGGTGGTCATCCGTCCCAACGCGGTCGGCAGCAAGATCCTCGACGTCGTCGTCTGGCTGGTGGGACTCGCCGCGACCATCTACCTCTGGCGCCCGGACTCGACCCAGTACTACAACAGCCAGTCCCAGCCGTACGGGCAGCCAGGGCCGCCGCTGCCGCCGAGCTTTCTTCCGTCGAACAACCGACCTTTCCTCGAACTCCGTGACCAGATTCGCGAGCAGAACCCGAACGAGGGCCCTAGGGACTGACGTCAGTGGACGTCAGAGAGGGGTTGGACGACACGGTGGAGCTCGTCTACAAGCCGCCGTGGGTTCGGACCAAGCCAGGCAGGCTCACGCTCTTGAGCTAGCCGACCGTTTCAGGACCATCGACCGGCCCGCTCGCCGAGCCAGGAGATGCAGCTATCTGCGTGAGCTTCGCCCTACGGACGGCGGTACTTGCGGAGGACAGCCACGCCAACGGCAGCGACTAGCAGAATGGCCCAGACCCACACCACCGCTACCACGACAGCGCCGCTGTTAGGTCCGGTGTTCGCGTCGTTAGCGAGTACCGCCACGAGGCCCGTCACTCCGGCGCCGACGCCCCCGCCGATCCATGCAGCCTTGGTCTCGCCCCACTGCGATGACCTCACTGGCGAGCGGGAGTCTGACTGAGGCGAGCCGAGCCGGGAATCGATCCGCTTGTCGATCTCGGCGCCGATCCGGTCGACCAGGCCCTCTGCGACCGCGCTGTCATAGTCGCGGCCAAGTTCGCGATGTGCAGCCGCAGCCGCAGCGATGTCGTCCCGAACAGTCTGTTCCACGGCATCACGATACATCGCAAGTACTAGCTGGTCTACAGTCGGAACGGTGCCGTCCGTCGCCATGTTCGGCGCCCTGGAAGCAGCGCCGTCGGTCGGCCGGATTCAGGGCTGGCGACGTGCGTAGCGGATGGCATGGGGGCGGTACTCGCCGACGACGGACGCGTGCCGGAGCGCCGCGAGGAAGTCCGCGGGCCCGTCGAAGTCCGGCATCTCCAGGTAGGCGGCGCCGATGCCGTCCGGGTCGTGCGCGTCGGAGCCGGCGCCGCCCGGCAGGTCATAGCGCGCCGCGAGCTTCGCTGCCTGCACGTTGTGTTGCTGATCCTCGATCTTGGCGTTGAACACCTCGACGACGTCCGCGATGCCGTCGGCGCACAGCCGCTCCGAGATGGCCGGTTTGAGTGTCGACCGGCCCGGGTCGAAGGGATGCGGCAGATAGACGAGACCACCACGTTCCCTTATCTTCGCGATCGCCTCGGCGAGCGGAAGCACATAAGGAACGCGATCGGTGAGGAACAGCCCGATCACGTCGCCGTCCTGGGTGCGGATTTCCTCCCCGACGATCACCCGGGCGCCGATGCCGCGCTCCGCCGCCGCGACCGCGGCCGCCGTCACATTGTGGTCGGTGATGAAGACAACATCGAGCCGCTCCTGCTCGACTCGCTCGGCCAGCTCGTCGATGCTGGTCACCGCATCCCCCGAGAGGGCAGTGTGCAGGTGGCAGTCGACCCGGATGAGGCTCATCAAGCTTGCGGAACCGGAACGCCCAGCTCAGCCAGGAGCTCCTGGGAATAGGTGACCTTGCCGGTCAGGCTGCGCGGATCGCGGTGGCAGAGCATGAGCGCCGCCTCCGCCATCACCGATGGCGGCTCTGAGTTCGCGGCGCCCTCGCTGGTCAGGTGGTGAAAGACCGTGCCCGGGGTCGGCACGACCTTGGTCGGCGAGAGCGCGTTGACGGCGATGTTGTCCGGATACAGCTCGGCTGCGAGGCCCGTCGAGAACCGCTCGATCGCGGCCTTGCACATCCCGTACACGGTGCCGCCACGGCCGGCGAACGGGCCGGGCGGGATGGCCGGGTGCCTGGCGGCTCCCGAGGAGATGTTGAGGATCCAGCCACCACCGTGCTCGCGCATGCCCGGCAGCACGAGCTGGGCCAGCTGGAAAGCGGCCTCCACCTGCACCGAGAACATCAGCGCGTATCGCTTAGCCGTGAAGTCCTCCACCCGGGTGAAGTACGTGACGGCTGCGTTGTTGACCAGGATGTCAGGATGGCCGAGCTGGCTGGTGGTCTCGGCCACCAGGCGCTCCCGGTCCTGGGGCCTGGCCAGGTCCGCGCTGATCGCGATGGCGGACCCGCCGGCCGCCCGGATCTCCCCGGCCGTCTCGGCGATGGTGCCCGCGAACTGCGACACGCCCGGCTCGGCGGTCCGGGCCGCGACCGCCACGGCGGCCCCTTCGGCGCCAAACCGCCTGGCTATCTCGGCACCGATGCCGCGGCTTGCACCCGTGACGATGGCCACCCGGCCGTCTAGCAGGCCCATTCAGTTACCTCCGCTGTTGATGCTCACGGTGGAGCGAAATACTAGAAGCGTGTTCTACTAAGCCATTGGATCGAGCCAGGACCGGTCGTGTCAATGCGGCCGGCCGGTGCCCCCGCGGGAGGTCAAGATGCCGCTCAACCACAGTCTCGTCGGTGTCCAGGGCGAGCCGGCCGAACGCTCCTGGACGTCCAAGGACGCCCTGCTCTACGCGATCGGGGTCGGCGCCGGGCTGGGGAACCCGTTGGAGGAGCTGCAGTTCACGACCGAAAACTCGGCCGGCGTCCCGCAGCAGGTGCTGCCCACCTACGGCGTGCTGCTCGCCCAGGCGCGGGCATCCGGCAACATGGGCGACTTTGACCGCGCCATGCTGGTCCACGCCGAGCAGTCGATCGAGCTGCACCAGCCGCTGCCGGTCGAGGGCACGCTGCGAACCTCGTCGACGGTGACCGGCATCTACGACAAGGGCTCCGCGGCGGTAATCGAGTCCGAGAACCGCGCCGTGGACCCAGCGACTGGTGCGCCCATGGTCACGACCCGCAGCAGCGTGTTCATCCGGGGCGAGGGCGGTTTCGGCGGTGACCGCGGCACCTCGGAGCCGTGGGAGCTGCCGGACCGGGCGCCCGATCACAAGGTGACCCAGCAGACCAGGCCGGAGCAGGCACTGCTGTACCGGCTGTCCGGCGACCGCAATCCCCTGCACTCCGATCCGTCGTTCGCGGCCAGGGGCGGGTTCAGCCGGCCGATCCTGCACGGCCTGTGCACCTACGGCATCACCGGGCGGGTGCTGCTGCATGAGGTCTGCGGCTCCGACCCGGCCCGCTTTGCGTTCATGTCCGGCCGGTTCTCGAGGCCGGTCCTGCCCGGCGAGTCGCTAGTCGTCTCCATCTGGGCGGGCGGAAACGGCACCGCGCAGTTCCAGACCGCGAAGGAAGACGGCACCGTCGTCATCGACCGCGGCACGCTTCGCTTCCGCTAGCGATCGCCGGCCTGCGTGCCGGAGCGCCGCCCGTAGGCGCGGGGCTTCTGTCACGCTGAGGAACGTGGACGCTGATCAGCTGCCGGTCATTCCAGACCCGGCACTCGTCGTCCTCGTCGGCGCCGCCGGCTCCGGCAAGTCAACCTGGGCCGCGCACCACTACCGGCCGGCGGAGATCGTCTCCTCCGACGGGCTCCGCGCTGTGGTCGGCAGCGGCGACCACGACCTGGACGCGTCCGACGACGCCTTCTCGCTGCTCGACCAGATCGTCGCCGCGCGGACGAGCCGCCGGCTGACGACGGTTGTCGACACGCTCGGCCTCAGCCCGGACCGGCGCCTCGGCTACCTCGCGCTCGCCAGACGCGGTCGGCTGCCCGCGGTCGCCGTGCTGTTCGAGACCGACGCGGCGCTCAGCCGTGAGCGCAACCGGTCACGCGACCGCTCGGTACCCGCCGCGGTGCTGGATGCGCAGCTCGGCCGGGTCCGCGAGATCGCCGGCCAGCTGGAGGCGGAGGGCTGGGACCAGGTGGTGCGGCTGTCCGAGACGGCGGCCGCGCACGCGGTTGAGCCTGCGCACACGCCAGGCAGCAGCCGGGCTGCCCGCCAGCAGCGTCACCGGCCCGCCCGACTGCAGTTCATCCTGCAGGTCTCCAGGTTCGGCTGGGGCGAGGATCCGGCCGGCTGGCTCAGGTCCGTCGCCCTGGCCGCGGATGAGGCGGGGTTTGCCGGGCTCGCGCTGATGGACCACCTCATCCAGATCCCGCAGGTCGGCCGGAGCTGGGAGCCCATCCCGGAGCCGTGGGTGACCCTCGGCCTGCTCGCCGGCCTGGACACTGACCTGCGCCTCGGCACGCTGGTCAGCCCGGTGACCTTCCGGCCTGCGGGCGTGCTGGCAAAGGCCGCAGCCACGCTCGACGCGCTCAGCGGCGGCCGCGCGTTCTGCGGGATCGGGGCGGGCTGGTGGGATCGCGAGCACGCGGCATTCGGAGTGACCTTCCCGCCGCTGGGTGCACGGCTGCGCATGCTCGAAGCGGAGATCGAGATACTGCGAGCGCTCTGGCAGCCGGGCACGCGGCCATACCGCGGCAGCCGGATCGAGCTGCCGGAGACGACGTGCTATCCGCGGCCGGCTGGTCACATCCCGGTCATCGTCGGAGGCAGCGGTGACCGCACCCTGGGCGTCGCCGCCCGGCTCGCCGACGGGTGCAACCTGCCGTCCGATGTCGACGTGCTCGACAGCCGGCTCGCGGTGCTGCGCGCGCAGTGCGTCCGGGCAGGCCGCGATCCCGCCGATGTCGCCGTCACGGTCCTGGACGTTCCTGTCGTCGGCCGGGACCGCGAGCACGCGGCCACACTCGTTGAGTCACTCCGCGGCCGGGTCAGCGCCGACGCGTTCGCTCGCCGCCATCATGCGGGCGTCGTGGCCGATCACGTGGGCCGCTACCGGCTCCTGGCCGAGCGCGGCGTCAGCACGGTCTTCGTGTCGCTGCCCGACCTCGCCGGACCGGACGACCTGGCGCGGTTCGCGCCGGTCGCCGCGTCATTCGCCTAGCCCCGCCTGTGGCGGTCTGGGGGGGATGGGAGGCCAGTTTGCACCCCCAAGAGAGGGACCGAAGCGCCCTTTCATCCCCTTGGGGCGGCAGCGACTGTCCTGAAGCCGGCCTCAGCCCGGCCGGACGGCACAGACCGGGCGGCCGTCCTCGAGGTAGACCGGGCCGCGGCGCCGCGCCCGTCCGTCGGCCCGGACAGCCGCGCGCACCCGGCGCCGGATCGGCTTGCGCAACAGCACCAGAGCGTCGGCGACCGGCACGAGCCGGTGCTCGGCGACCTCCTCTGGCTGCAGCCTGATGGCCCGGAGCTCTCCGGCGTCCAGCCGGCCGCAGTGGAACAGGAACCGGATGCCGCCCGGACGGCCCGGTCGCGACGGCCGGAAGTCCATGCACGCGAGGCGGGCACCGGTCACCTCGAGTCCGCACTCCTCGCGGACCTCGCGCTGGCAGGCCTGCCACGGCGTCTCGCCGTCGTTCTCCATGACGCCGCCGGGAATCGTCCAGCCCGACTTGTACGTCGGCCGCAGGATCAGCAGCCGTCCCCGGTCGTCAAAGATCAGCGCGCTGGCCGAGGCCGGGATGGCCGGCAGCTCGTCGTCACTGCTGGTGAGCCGCTCGTCGACGACTTGGGACATGGCTCACTGTAGCCCGCACCGTTACATTGTCCGGATGACGACGTTCATCACGCGGCTTCCGTCCGCCCCCGGCGCCAGCGGTCCCCGGCTGGCGGTCAAGGACCTCATCGATGTCGAGGGCGTGCTGACGACGGCGGGCAGCCGGGCCGTCGCGGAGACCACGACGCCAGCAAGCCGGGACGCAGCGTGCATGGCCGGCGCGCGCGCCGCGGGTGCCGTCATCGTCGGCAAGGCGAACCTGCACGAGCTCGCTTACGGCGGCGCCGGCATCAACGAGTTCTTCGGCACGCCGGTGAACCCGCTCGATCCCGCGCTCCTGCCGGGCGGATCGTCAAGCGGCTCCGCGGTCGCCGTGGCCGACGGCGACGCCGACGTCGCGTACGGTTCCGACACCGGCGGCTCGGTGCGCATACCCGCAGCGTTCTGCGGGATCACCGGGCTCAAGACCACGCACGGCCGGATCTCGCTCGACGGTGTGTGGCCGCTCGCGCCCAGCCTGGACACGGTCGGGCCGATGGCACGCGATGTCGTCGGCGTAGCGACCGGGATGGCGCTGCTGGAGCCCGGCTTCCGGGTGGCCGGGCAGCCCGCCGCGCGGATCGGCCGGATCAGGCCGGACGGGTTTGACGTGGACCCGGAGATCGACGCGGCGATCGACGCCGCGCTCGCGGCTTGCGGGCTGGAGGTGGCCGAGGTCGACCTGCCCGGCTGGGTGGCGGCGCGGGAGACCTGCGGAGTGCTGCTCGACTTCGAGGCAGTCCAGTCCAACCGTGCACTGCTGGCCGACCCTGCCGCGCGCGCGCTGATCGGCCCGAACGTTCTGGCCCGGCTCACGGAGGCAGAGAAAGTGACGCTGGCGGACGTGCGGGGGGCACGGGGTACGCAGCCGGGCTGGCGGGCGGCGATGGCGGTCGCGCTGCGTGCCGCTGGCGGCCTGCTCGCCCTGCCGACGGTGCCGTTCTTCCCGCCGCCGGTCGCTGCGGCGGAAGGCATGCACTTCACGGCCTTCACGAATCCGGTCAACCTGGCTGGCTTCCCGGCGCTGGCGCTGCCGGTGCCGAGCTCGGGCCCGCTGCCGGCCAGCCTGCAGCTGATCGGGCCGCCGGACAGCGAGGAACTCCTCCTGGCGACCGGGGCCGTCGTCGAGGCAGCAGTTGCCTGAGACGCCGGAGTCCGCCGAGCGCCCGCGGCTTACCGAGCGGCAGGTCGTCGCCGAGGGCGGCTGGCACCCGCGCTACGCCCGCGTCCTGGCAATCGCGACCGACGGCGACTACGGCTTCGCGCTCGTGGACGGGAATGGCGACGGCGCGGAGCTGGAGGAGGAGCTCTGGGAGTGGCACGACGGGCGCTGGGACGGGAGGTCGTCATCTGGTGGCGGAGGCCTCGACTGGCTCGAACCCCTGCGCGTGTGGTGGCCGTACCGAGACCCTGACGTCTGCGTCGCCTTTGGTCGGGCACCGAGACGGGAATCAGTCACGCTCAGGTTTGCCCGGGATCGCCGGCAAGTCCCGGTCAGCGCCGACGGCGTATGGGCGTTCGTGCTCGCACAGCCAGGACTGCACGCCGGCGGTGATCCGGTGCTGGCTGATGAGCGCTGACTAGGGAAGCTTCCAGTCGACGGGCTGACCGCCCTGGTGCTCGAGCAGCCGGTCGGCCCGGCTGAACGGGCGGGAGCCGAAGAAGCCGCTCCGCGCCGACAGCGGGCTCGGGTGCGCGGACTGGATGGTCGGCGTGGCGCCGAGCATCGGCGCGAGATTGCGCGCGTCGTTACCCCACAAGATCGCGACGAGCGGACCGCCGCGCCCGGCGAGGGCCCGGATCGCCTGCTCGGTCACCTGCTCCCAGCCTTTGCCGCGGTGCGAGGCCGGCTTGCCTGGCTGCACCGTCAGGACCCTGTTGAGCAGCATGACGCCGCGCTCGGCCCACGGTGACAGGTCACCGGTCGACGGCGCGGGGTAGCCGAGGTCGGCGGAGTACTCGGTGAAGATGTTGACCAGGCTGCCCGGCAGCCGGCGGACCGACGGCGCCACCGAGAAGCTCAGGCCGACCGGGTGGCCCGGCGTCGGGTAGGGGTCCTGGCCGACGATCAGCACCCGCACGTCCGCCAGGGGCTGGCGGAACGCGCGAAGGATGTTGTGGCCGGCTGGCAGGTAGCTCCGTCCCGCAGCCACCTCGGCGCGCAGGAACGCCCCGACCTCGGTGACCTTTGCCTCGACTCCGCGCAGCGCCTCCGCCCAGTCGGGCGCCACGAGCTCGCTCAGGGGGCGTGCCGCCATGGCAGCCAACTGTAGACCTCAATCAGCAGCTATGCCGGGGGCTCGGCGAGCGCGCGGTAGGCAACGGCCACCCGGCCGGCCAGCGCCGCGTTGTCGGCGATCAGCCGGCGGTTGACATCCACGCTGCGCCCGCCGCTGAGCTCCTCGACGGCGGCGAGAACGGCGGGCGTCACCGCCTGACCGGTCACGCCCGCCGTCCTGACCTGATCGACCGCCTCGGTCACCAGCGCGTCGATGTCGAGCCCGTCAGCGGGCGGACGGGCCAGCAGCAGGCCGGCCGGACCACTGAGCTGCCAGTGCGCCGCGGCCACCTGGGCGGCCTCGCTCGCTGTGGTGACCGTGGCGGACACCGGCGGCCCGCCCGTTCCGGTGTAGAACCTCGGCAGCGTTCGTGTCTGCCAGCCGAGCACGGGGACACCGAGCGTCTCCAGCAATTCGGCGGTCGCGCCGACGTCGAGTATCGACTTGGCCCCCGAGCACACGACCACGGCCCGGGTCCTGGCCAGCTCCGGCAGGTCGGCGGAGATATCGGGGCGCTCGGCGTAGCCGCGATGCACGCCGCCGATGCCGCCGGTGCCGAGGAACTGGATGCCGGCCGCGCGGCAGACCGCCAGCGTGCCGCCGACGGTGGTCGCGCCGAGGGCGCCTTGGACGACGCAGGCGGCAAGGTCGCGGGCGCCCGCCTTCCGGGCGGCAGGGCCCGCCTCGGCGAAGCGCTCCAGCTCAGTGCTGGTGAGCCCAACCCGGACGACGCCGTCCACCACGCCGATGGTGGCCGGGGTCGCGCCCGCGGCCCGCACGGCCCGCTCGGCGTCCCGGGCCGCATCCAGGCCGCGGCCGCCCGAGAAACCGTGTGACACCAGCGTCGTCTCGAGTGCGACCACGGGTCGTCCGCGGCGAAGGGCGTCAGCCACCTCGTCCATGACGCGCAGCGCCTGGGTCATGGCATTCCCCCCATCGTCGCCACGGCTCGCGCCGCGGCAGTCAGCCCGAGCTCCACGCCGCCGATCAGATAGCCCGCTGCGAAGGCGTCACCGGCTCCGGTCGCATCCACCGCCCGGGCGGGGCGAGCCGGATAGCGACGTCCCTCGATGAGCACGCCGGCCTCGCCGAGCTTAACGACCAGCTGCCCGGTTAACCCGGCGCCCACCAGCGCAGCCTCCGCCTGCGTGCCGAAGATCACATCGGGATTCAGGGAGGCCAGTAGCTGCCGGAAACGATCAGTTCCGTAACCCTGGATCAGCGCCGTCGACGAGACGTCGACGCTGAGCCGGGCCGAGCGGGCGGCGGCGGCGCGCACGGCATCGACGGCCGCACCGCGAGATGGCTCGCGGGCGAGGCCGTAGGCCGCGACGTGCAGCCAGTCGCAGCCGTCGAGCCACTCAGCCGCCATGTCAGCGGCGGTCAGCTGGGCTCCCACGCCACGGTCGGTGAGCATCGACCGGTGCTTGCCGCCGTCCGACAATGCGACGACGACCCCGGTGCGACCCGGCACAACAGGGCCGACAAGCTCCACGCCGCGCCGGGCCAGTTCCCCGGCGAGGAGGGTGGCCGCGAGATCCGTGCCGAGGGGCGCGACCAGACGGCTCCGCGCACCGAGGGCGGCTGCCCAGGCGGCGACGTTGGCGCCCTGGCCGCCGACGCCGACGTGGGTAGTCGCCGGCGTATCTGTGTCGTCCGCCAGCGGCGCTGTGACGCTGACGACGACATCGAGGTGCGCATCGCCGAGAACGCAGATCTGCACGCGGCCGGCTGCCGGGATCAGATCCGGGAGAGGAGAGCTGACATTCTGCGGCCATCGTCCGGTTCCGGGCGATCCTTGTCAATGCTGCGCCATGCACGCGGCGCGGCTCTCGGCCAGCCCGCAGCGCGAGTGGCGTGGAACTATACGATCCGGCTGAGCGTTGGCGTGATGCTTGATCATGGTTTTCCCGCTGGCTCTGGGGGCGGCCTGGCGGTCGGCTGCGATGGTGATATCCAGCCGGGACGGCGGCCGGAGCGGATAGCTCCCGGCTTAGGTAGGGTCGTTTGGATTGTCGCGGTCCGGGCGCGGGCTGCCGGTAGGCTGCTTCGCCGGGCGGTTCCCGGTGCAGGGACGGGCCCTGCGATGGCCTAGGTGGCCTCGGGACTGTTAGACGGGATGAGAATGGCACTTGGGGAGCAGGCGCTGACCGAGCCTTCGGTCGAGTTGCCCGAGCCGTGGCGCGCATCGGCGGTGACGGTCGTGCTGCCGACCTACAACGAGGCAGCCAACCTCCCGGTCATCGTGGAGGAGCTGACCAGCCTTCCGCTGACCGGGCTGCACATCCTGGTTGCCGACGACAACTCCCCAGATGGCACCGGCGAGGTAGCCGAGCAGCTCGCTGGCAAGTACGGCACCGACCGGATCACTGTCGTGCACCGGCCGGGCAAGCAGGGGCTCGGCCGCGCTTACGTCGACGGGATGACGCGGGCCATCACGGCGGGCGCCGAGTACGTCGTCCAGATGGACAGTGACCTGTC
>Ga0123355_10015876_pt1 | contig 11848 bp, 6 predicted proteins | sample TergutEmb28metaG_3_FD_89872 | JGI IMG/M metagenome (GOLD analysis project Ga0123355, IMG submission 89872) | Embiratermes neotenicus P1 segment gut microbial communities from Petit-Saut dam, French Guiana - Emb289 P1 | ecosystem: Host-associated > Arthropoda: Insects > Digestive system > Gut ... | reverse complement strand
TGTATAGACTGCCGTGTATAGAAAAGCATAATGTGTATAGACTGCCGTGTATAGAATAGCATACTGTGTATAGACTGCCGTGTAAAGAATAGCATAATGTGTATAGACTGCCGTGTATAGAAAAGCATACTGTGTATAGACTGCCGTGTATAGACTAGCATACTCTGTATAGACTGCCGTGTATAAAATAGCATACTGTGTATAGACTGCCGTGTATAGAATAGCATAATGTGTATAGACTGCCGTGTATAGAATAGCATACTGTGTATAGACTGCCGTGTATAGAAAAGCATAATGTGTATAGACTGCCGTGTAAAGAATAGCATAATGTGTATAGACTGCCGTGTATAGAAAAGCATACTGTGTATAGACTGCCGTGTATAGACTAGCATACTGTGTATAGACTGCCGTGTATAGACTAGCATACTGTGTATAGACTGCCGTGTATAGAATAGCATACTGTGTATAGACTGCCGTGACAAGCTGTCATTAGTAAAATATTTCCCTTTTCTTGGCTCTTTAATCCTCTCTAGCCTACAGGCGTCTCATTTTGGGAAACAATTACAAATTATAAAACCGGTTTTCAAATTGTTAACTATCCATGTCCGTAATAAAATCTTAAAAGGAAGTAATTTTCGAGGACAGTCAGTGGGCTGAGGCAAAGTTCCCAGTTTGAACAAAGACAGTCATCCTGCACCGTTTTCCCAATCACCATTAATTTCCCTCTAAAGAGTAAGAATTTTAGTTTCCAAAGATTAGATGGACGTTGCACCGACTCGGCTTTACACTATTTTCGCTATAAGCAGGCGGAGAATTCAACAGCCAGACAGAATCTCTGGTAATTTCATTAATTCTTACGCGGAAAACTATTTGATTCTAAGTTGTTTCAACTTTGCCATTTTCAGGAGAGTAACCCCACTGTTAAACAAGGACTTATTGTAACAGCTCGTTAAATAATACAGGTTAATAAGGTTGTTGTAACTTTTACATTAATTCCGATGGACTGATTCCACAAGCTTTTTACATGACATCACAGTTTTTAAGAGAACGCCAATCACAAATTACAATTCGTATTTACCTTTCTTTCAGTACAGTAAGATAATAAACCAAAAATATATATACTGGTTTCTGTAACACCGATGCATGTCGAGCCATAAGTAAGAAATGACATAACACAACTATATAGCCAGTTTATTGGATTACTAAGCTCCAAAGATAATTTTAGGCGCCTTCTCAAAATTGTAAAATGCAACTATTAGCTTGGATGGTGATATGACACACAAAACACATGAACACTTCTTACGAAAATTTAGCACAAATAATTTATCTGTATCTTTTATTTTAACATATTATTTGAATTATATATTTAAAATTTCATATTTATATCTGTAAATTGGTTTAGTTATTTTTCTAATATATCCTTCGTAAAAATACTTCCCTGAAGAAGGCCACAAAAGTGACCGAAACATGAAGGAGGTTTACAAGGATTAAAATGAAATAAATCCATATATTTTCATATGCATTTGGTCAGTGCATGGTCATGGAATATTTAAAATTATCATTCATTATTCAGCTTACCCTCATCCCTTTCCTGTACTTGTTCACAGAGACAGGTAAAACGTATTGTACATAACAGATTGTCACAAGCGAAATTCTGTCTCCAAGAGAAGTACACAGCATTATGGTACTTACAACAGTGTATATACCACATTGTTTAGGCTTCTTTCGATACAAGAAAAGTCACAAAAACGTGAACAGGAAAGGAAGTTTCGCAACAGCCGGGGAAACTCCTTAAACTCACAATTTTCTTCTATTCCAGCAGTCTCATATTTTCTTCTTACCCCTTAAAACGGCACTTTTATAAACTTTCGTCCTACGCTATGACATTTATTTCTATGAGTTACTAATCCATGAACCCCGTTCCCCGTATTCCCCCTTCCAAACTTTATCTATCCAATAAATCCAACAGTTTTTAATACCAAGTTTTCTTTAGTAATTCCCAACTACACTTTGAGTATATACACTTAAATTTTATGTAGCATTACGGGTTATATTATTGCCATCTTAAACAAGTCCAAATATTTAACTTTGCTTCCAAGAAACGTGCCTTAGAATGTTACTAACAAGTAATTCCGATAAAGGATAAAGGAAGGAACAAACACATGAAGCAATTTGTGCATAATATTTATTTAAATTTCTTATTTCCCTGATATAGATTGAAGCATGGAATATATAAAATGTTTCTTTATTGCGAAATAACTGTAGTAATACCACAGCGATAATTAATGTCTCCAGATTTGTCAGACTGTGCAGTCTAATGCTACTGGACATGATGTCACAACCATGAGCACAGTACTGTCACAGGTATTTGTGTGAGAATGTCAAATCTCGTAGGGCCTACAACATTTGGGCTGAAACATTTGGAACCTGCAAGTCACAATTTAAACCCAGAAAAATATTTGTACGCTGCAAATTTTCACCACCCCTGGAGAGAGAGATTTGAAGGAAACCCCGTTTCAGAGAAATTCCTTCAAGTACAGATTTTCATAATAAATTCTTTAATGAACTTCGACATGAAAGTACGGAATTTCGAACCACAATCGATATCAGTTCTAATATTGTATTTTTCAGTACAAGTGTTAACCATTAACATGCATGTTGTAACTCGATACGACACTACAAACCCCAGGCGTTAAGCAAAGCTGTTACTCATGCAGTGCACTTACATGTTGCACGAAGGTCATTCACAATCACTGCCACTAACATACACTTAGAAAATACAGTTTTCCCAAAATATATATAAAAGAATGGTGTGAATGGAAATTTTGGGTTAAAGATTTAAATTTAAGTTGTAAAATGTCCCTTCACGCACTGATGCAAATTAAAAAAAAAAATGTTATTAGCCGTTATGTAAGTCAATTTAATTATTTTAAATGACATTCTTCATGTGCAAGATAAATACCCTGCATGAATAATAGTTTTGTTCACATGCCTAAAGGTCATAGGTTAACATCAGGAGGCAGTGCACGTTCTGTGAGAAAAAACCAACAAATACACATAAAGTAATGTGTATTTACTGCAACGGTAGTAATTAATAAATTTGTACCCAATGTCCGTAATATTTGAACGTTCATTCTATCACTCTTTGAAAATACACCTAACCTTGCCGAACGGTATCTTCCCTTTAAATTTCCAAATTAAATTTCTGTATGCATTTCGTATCTCTCCCACTTGTGCTTCGTGTCCCTTTTTCATACTCATTAATTTTATAACCGTAAATATTCCATGTCTTTCGCCCTGAAGAAGAAAACACTATGTACCTCGTAAACTCTGGTAAACATCTACCATCGTCCGCGCTGTCCGGTCCCTGAACATACCATTCTTAAATTGCAGCGCTCTTAAAAATTTAATAAAACATTTCAAGTCAAAATTTTACCTTCGTTCCACGGCCTGTTGCAACATATTCCGCCGTACAAGGCCTACACTGAATATTTTACTGCGTCCTTAAATAGGTCGTACGGAAAAGAATTCTAATATCTGCCCTTCGTAGCACCTGAACCTCAAAGTGTAGTAACAGAATTGATGAAGACTTATTTTGTTTTTCAATTTTTTTTTAATTTGCTATCGGGCACTTTATCTCTGATTACAGGCTTAACAATAATATTTCGAAAATACTCACTTCTATCATATTTTAATATTGCCGAATTAATTATTCTTCAATATGGTCTTACTCTGTATTTATAACGAAAGTAACTTTTACCTAAAATTTCCAATCCATTTCGTAGTCATATCACATACACTTCTCTTCCGGTCATACAGAAAGAGGGGTTGCACTACGACGGCAGTCTACAAAGAAACACTTCCTGTCTGTTACATAACCAGTGGGTCAAAATAATCCAAAAATAAATTTTAAAAATAATTTTTTTATGATCATTCAGTCTAAAGGTTGAAAAAAGAACCGTATATTAACTGCCTCAGTCCTTTCTATACAGTTATTGGAAAACTAATCATGGTTAACGTGAATACATTAACAAACAAATTAATAAAAGTAATTTTGTATGGAAGGATATAATACCTAATAATCCTGAGCACGTAGTTTATGTTAGGGTTTACAGCTTGTTTATGCCGCTGCTTTCTGGTACGTTTCAAAACCTTCAGATGAATTTACATCATCTGTGTTGCTGTTCCTTCCTTACGTGTCTTTCTGTTTTATACAAAGTTCTCTTGTCTTATCAGCGATGACCCGACTTCTTAGACGGATCATCTGCGGTTTTATAAGACTACCGAAACGAAGTCGATAAAATTAACTGCTGCAACAATGTGAACTGAAGAAGAAAGCGGGATAAGACTAAGTTTATTATAAGGGAAAAGTTGTGGAAGAATGTCTCCAGCGGTACAAGAGCTCAGAAACGCTGAGTGCGAAATAAGCTTGCATGATGTTCGGCGTAAAACTTTGTATTATGCAACTCTAATTACCTTGGAAACATAGATCTTTATTTCACTCCTGGGTATTTTTACATCGGTAGTTTTACAGCACGTAAACATCATACACTGCCTCCTATCCGTATATCTGTTAGATACAGCCAACATCAGGATTATATTACAGATGGAAATTCTCTGATCGTGTCTCCGTCAAACACGAAAACCCACCAACTCCAGTATAGATCGCGGTGTACAAAGGCTTTTTTTTCGTTTTAGTTTATATTAATTTTTATCCAGTAATCCTTTTCAATCAAGGAAGTTTGTTAAGATGCTGTGGCAGTGTTTTAGAAGTAGGTATAATTTTTCCCCTACTCTGAATTACAGCACTTTCGGTTTACATAGAAGCCCTATGAAAATTACAGCGAGGTAATTAGTATTTTAAATTAAACAATAGTAGAAATTGTTACACGCTCTTGTGTTCAATTCTGCACATCGATTGAACCGCGTCTGTAAGGAAATTCTAAGTCTCACATTATTTGTTACTCTACCGTAATGTCTTCAGATAATAACACAAAGAGCAATGCTTCATAAAGAACTTCAAACACAATCGTCGAATTTATTCTGCACTTTAATATACTTCAAGAGCCAATTTTAAGAATCTAACTGCAATCACCCTTCACTGCAGAACAAAATAACATTGTAGATCGACTTGTTTCCACCGTAAAACATAGTCTGATGAAGTAGCTTGTGTACTCAAGTAGGACTGCCGGTTCCACTGACCGTGCGGTCTATGGCGTATGTCTGCGGCCAATCGCCTGCTGAGATTGTGGGTTCGAATCCCACTGGGGGACGGATGTTTGTCTGTTGTGAGTGTTGTGTGTTGTCAGGTAGGGGTCTCTGCGACGAGTTGATCACTCTACCAGAGGAGTCCTACCGACTTTGGTGCTTCGTGGTGTGTGATCTGGAAACCTCGTGAATGAGGAGGCCCTGGCCCACTGAGTGGCTGCCGCGCCAAAAACAAACTGAAGTAGGACTACATAAGATGGTAAGTAAAAAAATGAAAACTATTCAATCAAACGTTTTCAGAAAAGTCATAGAACAGCTGGACATATGCTGTCATTCTATATAAACGCTCTACCTGTCAATGCATTTGGTCCCAGCCATGGTTCAGGAAATTTGTAGTATATTACAAAGTGGAAATAGTACAGCTGTCTCTTCTAGCACATTTGGCTTTCACTTGTCAGTATCATTCCAACAGCACTACACAGTCTTATTTCATTCATCTATCACTGACGCTGCACAATGTTAGCAACTGTTCTTAAATAAAACATCTCTCTCTCTCTCTGTCCAACTTTCTCACAGCATTTGCTCTGAAAGTCCACAAATTTACATCTTGCATGGGAATAATCATAAGCATTCCGATCAGATACTTCGAGGCTAACAATAAGGCAGAAAACAAAATAATATGTTGCGTACAATCTTAGAGAAACAGATTATGAGTGTTTGGAATGGATTTATCTAGATCAGGATAGCCGTCAGTGGCGAAATGTTGTTAACAGAGAAATGAATCTTCGTTTTCCATACAAGGCGGAGAATTCGTTGAGTGACCAACGAAACATCTCAGAAAGGCTCTGCAATATTTCCACTTTAATCACCACGTGCAAGCACTAGTTTTCGTGTGCTGATAACCAGGTATTGCAGTTTAACAAAACGCCGCTGTCCTCGTACCTTGCAAAACTATTCACACAAAACATTGTAGTTGCGTGCTTTGAGCTGTTCATGGCACACATAAAGTCTTTGTTACGTGAAAGGGAAATGTGCTTGGACAAACTGATATGTGCCACAGAGGCTGCAAGGCTGCTTTCATATTTCAAGCAGCGTTTAATGTATGTGGGCGCAACTGCCAACAGAAATATGTCTCTTCTTACTGTGCACACACAACACATAATTTAAAGAACGAAATGTCATATATAACGAAGAAAAGACGACATGGGAAGATGAAATAAAACACACTATTTTATAACCCTGTTTCAAGTTACGTCACCAAAATCCTCCACATGACTACTGTTTCAAGTCTTAAGACAAGGTTATCAATTTGGAATGGCAACAAAAACTATTTTATTCAAACAGTGGTCCAAGTTACAGTTTTACTGTATCAGAAGTTTCACAGAAATAAATTCCTAGTATATCTACGTTGCTAACCAAACTGGATTGTTTCTCCGAATTGTAAATTCGGGATTACAAAACATTCATAAATTCTTCAAGAAATCAGCATAATAAACAGTGAAGTTTTCTTTGTCAATACATCTGTATACTATAAATCTCAGTTCGTAACTGCAAGGACGTTAAGCAAAAGAGATCCTCCTGAAAATGACTCACAAACAGTTATTATGTTATAAACTTTTGGCTTAATGTTGAACTTAGTCGGAGTAATTTCACTAGCCTGTAATCACCAGCGCTATTTCACAAAGAAATCGAATTAATGGCAGAATGGAATTGGAAAAAAATAAAGGGCTGTTCCGTAAATTCATGATTGTAAGAAGAATTTATCCACATAAGGCAGAATGAATTTAAAGAAGAATAAATAAATGAATAAATAAGCCAACGAGCGCAAGGAAACACGCAAGGACGATTTATGAATCAACGAGCAACAGAAGCTAAGCTTTACTACGTATGTGTTGTAAGCATAAGGATGTCCGTTGTCCCAAAGTGTGGATGAATGAATGGATGGAAATGGAAAGCCTCAAGCAAGGCGATTAGTAAGATGAATACTCTCATTTCTATTGAGAACTTAAGTAGCCAGTCCGTGAAATCCATTTCGGTATTTTCGGAATACGAAACAAACGTTTTGTAAGAAAATGTGTTTTGCACGTAACTGTAGTGTGTTGTCTTATTACGACTTTATTGTACCCTGTAATCTACGGATGACTAACGGTCTTGACACTTCGCCTGTCCTAAAATACGTAAGTACATATTTGTGTCAAGCATAACAAGCATTGACATATTTCTAATCACCTTGTATTCAGTAATTTCAAATTGTACCCCAATCCACTGAACTATAGTGGACGCACTGATAAATCTAGAAAAGAAAAACCCCCAACGTGTTTCCAAATGCCCACCTAAAACAGTTCTACAGTTCACTGTATATTCTTCTGATGTAGACGTAACAGTCTGTTACCGAACACAAGACTGCTTGTAGCCTGATCCCAAACTCTTCTCCAGCGTAATTACTTAATTAATTACTCCATGCACCAGAGTCCTTCCTGAGAAGCTAACCAGTTCTAAATTAGTCAAGATATTCCTCACGTTTTATAGAACCCGAACAAGTGCCCGCCACCTGTCCCTATCCTGAGCCAGATCGATCCAGTCCATGACCCCACATCCCACTTCCTGAAGACCCATCTTAATATTATCATCCCATCTAGGGCTGAGTCTTCTAAGTAGATCTTTCCCTGAGGTTTCCCCACCAAAACCCTGTGTACACCTCTCCTCTCCCCCATACGTGCTACACGCCCCGCCCATCTCATTCTTCTCGATTTTATCACCCGAAAAATGTTGGGTGAGGAATACAGGTCATTAAGCTCATTATTATGTAGTTGTCTCCATTCCCCTGTTACCTCGTTCTTCGTGGGCTCAAATATTGTCCTACGCACCCTTTTGTCAAATAACCTCAGCCTACGTTTCTCCCTCAAAGTGAGCGACCAAATTTCACACCCATACAAAAGAACAGGCAGAATAATAGTTCCGTATATCTTAATCTTTATACTTCTGGATAGTAAATTGGAATACCACATGACAGCAAGCATTTCCTGACTTCAATCTTCTCCAGCGCAAGAAGTTGTTTAGGTAGGTTTCACCCTTTTTATAGGCCACGAAGGCCCTTACGGTGAGTAGAGGTATAGCTCTACTCTATCTAGGACTTCGGCACTAGATTGGGTGGGGCAGCCCCACGTCCCGGCCACCTGTGCCCCCGGGAAAGACCCGACATCCATTGTACAGGAGGCTGGGAGGGCCCCAGGGCCGGTCTTAACGGGCGGAAAATCTCGTCCCCACCGGGATTCGATCCCGGACCGTCCAGCCCGTAGTCAGTCACTATACCGACTGCGCTACCTGGCCCCTACGAAGCTGTTTAAATAGTAAATGTAAACTGGTAAAACTTGACGAGGTATTAGAATTGTAGGAGACTTGGACGTTTATGAAATCTGCCACAAGAAAGACGAATTGTTCGAATCAAAATCAGTGTTTCCACACCTTTTTTAAGGAGCAACCCTTAAATAATGTCTCTTATTTCGAGGTAAACATTTGCAGTCCACATGAAGTTTAAAACGGGGAGCCTGTCTGCAGTCATCAGTAAGGCAGCTCTGTAGCAATACTCAACTACTACAGACAAAACAACAGTAAACACAAAACAAAGAGGCAGTTGCTAGCGCAATGACATTACACCAATACTACTAACTCCTGAACAAAAATTCCCTCAATATTTCGCTGGCCGTTAAATTCTCCACGGTATATAAAAATATCATTCACTTCTTCCAAGATTTCTTGCGAAACCCCTTAACATTGGTCAAAACTGTAGAACTGTAAAAAATGATCGACCTTTCTTCTTTGAAATTGAAAGCGATAGAAGAACAAGTACAAATGTTTTGTAAGAAGAAATTTTATGGTTGTGAATTTCATAATTGAAACCCAAATAAAATATCTGGGCCATTTTGAATTCAGTAAAAGTACAAGCAATACATTCCTACATCTCACCATGAGCAGGAATGTAAATTACAGAAATGCACCATTGGGAAATGAAAAAACAATTCCATTTGAATTGCTTTACATATGACTACATAACGAAACAACTTGGGTTTGCTAATACATAGCATGAGCATGTGTGTGTGTGTGTGTGCGTGCGTGTGTATGTGTGTATTTGAGTCTGAAGAAGCGGAGAAAAATTTCAATTGTGCGATGGGAAAAGATGTCTCATATTAATGCAACCCTAATCATATTTTTTTCCCTCAAGGGTTTCCCCCTTCTGCTTATCACACAATTGGCTGACAATTAAACCGCCTGGTCCTACTGTACAATACAACAGCAGCCTTCTATTCTCATTCGATGCGCGGTTACACTTCCCCACTCTCAAGGACACGCTCTTCTCCATTGGGGTTAAGCATTTATTTGAGGTTTCTCTTAGGGAACATTTCGGGATTATATTGCAGTAAAGAAAGCAGCATTAAGTCAGACAAGATGTTTCAAAGCCCTACCACCATTTTTTGTTGATTAAAAATAATTCTCATACTACAGCGAATCCTAATTTAACGTCCCCTGGTTCTTTTATTGAGGACATGAACAGTTTAAATAATAAATCCCACAGAGCGCATTCAGTGTTATATGACAACTGATATTCGTAATAGTTTAGTTGAGACATCCAGGTCAACTTGAATTTTGACCTGAAAAATACGCGCGTCTGTACCACGTGGCTTTATAAATGTATGAAACACATTCTACCGTTTCTGAAAAGCAAAATGATTTATACTTGGGTATAACAAAGAAGTTCAAATGCGTGTGCTTACAGCTGGAGTTCGGATGAATATGTATTTCAGTCATATATCTTGTTGCCTTTCACGTACGGGACAGAAATCATCTTGCAAGCTTCTTGTAAACAATTTAATGGTCTCTCCAACGTAAGACTGCAAGAGCATCTCATGAGAACACTGAAAAATTATTGTGCAGGTTCAGTGAAACTTAAGTAAGGCTCCGGTAATAAACTCGATAAAGCAATGTCGCTATTAACATCACCGAACATCCCCCTCCCCCCCCCCAAAAAAAACCTACTTCCCTTAAATACTTCAGCTGGGATTTTGAAATTCTAAGCGCTGCAGATAGAGAGAGAGGGGGGGGTTCGCTTCCGAGCGGGGTCAGATATTTTCTCATAACTAACTCAATAAAGTAAGAAGCACCTCAGTTGATTTAAAAAAAAAATCCCTCATTTTATGACATCCGAAAATTCATTATTGTGATTCCTTACAGCCTGTCAGTTTTGCTTATCCCGATACAGATTAATCCAGTCCACGACCTCTCTTCTTCTTAGTTTAAGATCCATTCAAATACCTTCCTTACATCTACTTTTAAGCTTGTCTCTTTCCTCCATATGTCGTTAAAGAAATCATGTATGTCTTTCCTCCTCCCGCATACGTGCCACATACCCAACCCCATCCCCACCCTCTACCTCATTCTACATAATTTCCTCACCCAAATAATACAACTAATGTAACCATAGTTACAACATGACCGATATTCACACGTAACGAGTACCGGGGATTCTTCACCGGGCGTGAGTTGATGGAACTTGAAGCTGACCAATCGCGCAACGCAAAGCCGAACTAAAGAGTATTTGGATTCCTTGCTTTCAGTGATATATATATATATATATATATATATATATATATATATATATGCATACGTTTTCAGTTTCATCTCCATCTTGTTACTTTGAGCCATCCTGTAAACGTAATTAGCATCCTCTTCGAATTCTTCCCAGACGACAACAAATGTGAGATAATTTCTGTTTGATATTTGTGGTCAACATTCGTTCGGCCTCCCTAAGTAAATCTTGTATGGCACTGCTGGCGTAACAAAAGATAAGTTGCCTAGATTTTTTCCCATAGCAAAAAGATTCCAAAATTTATTTAGCCACGAACTCTGTTTGGACTTGAAGTATACGGAGAGAAACCAAAGGCGTCTTGAAAATAAGGTGAAAAAGTAAAGGAAATTAAAATTATTTTGGTAAAGACAATTTGCCCGTGTAATGCTCAGTATCACAGGTACGTATTATTAATGACTGAATGCCTTTCTGTCTGTGTCACATCACTCTGATGGGCACTCCGTCCTCCCTACTTCCTTTAGCACCCTGTTCAAACACGTTTGTTAGACCCTAACTAGTTGGCACAGTAGAAACTGGAGCAGCAAGCGAGCTGCTACCATGTAAATGTAGCTGTTTGAGGGCGCAAAACGGGAAAAATTTCACCTTCATCGAATTTTCTGATGGAACCCATGCACACACCGCATGGAACCCCTGCACACACCGCATGGAATCCATGCACACACCACATGGAACCCATGCACACACCACATGGAACCCATGCACACACCACATGGAACCCATGCACACACCGCACGGAACCCGTGCGCACACCTTACGTAACCCATGCAAACACAGCACGGAACCCATGCACACACCTTACGTAACCCATGCAAACACAGCACGGAACCCATGCGCACACCACATGGAACCCATGCACACACCGCACGGGACCCGTGCAAACACCGTACGGCACCCATGCACACACCGCATGGAACCCATGCACAGACCACACGGAACCCAGGCACACACCGTACGGCACCCATGGACACGCCTTACGGAACCCATGCACACACCGCA
>Ga0123355_10015875_pt1 | contig 11848 bp, 11 predicted proteins | sample TergutEmb28metaG_3_FD_89872 | JGI IMG/M metagenome (GOLD analysis project Ga0123355, IMG submission 89872) | Embiratermes neotenicus P1 segment gut microbial communities from Petit-Saut dam, French Guiana - Emb289 P1 | ecosystem: Host-associated > Arthropoda: Insects > Digestive system > Gut ... | reverse complement strand
TTTCTTCGGGCTTATGCTTTTTATCCACAGAAAAAACTACCCTATGCCCATCCACCAACCCAAAACGCGCTATCGTCTTAGGCGGCACAGAAAACACATAGGGGATTTTATTTTCAATAGGGCGAACAAAACCCTGCTTGCCTTCTAACAAAAACGTCCCGATAATAGGCTCGCGGCGAATAATATCCACAATCTTGCCCGACAAACGATTATCGTCACTATCCAAACCCTCGCGCTTTTTGCGTGATTCGGGCTTGCAAATAACCTCGTCACCATGCAACGCGCCATTTGTAGAATGCGGCGGTATGAAAATATCCACTCCGCCCTCATACAAAACAAAGCCAAAGCCTCGCTCATTCCCGACAAATTTGCCTTTTACTTGCGATTCATTTGACTTTGTTTTTTTTGTTGGTTTAGATTTCTCTTTTTTGAGTTGTTTCGTCTGTTGCTTTACTTTCGCAACTTTTTCTTTTTTCTTGGCCAATTAGTACCTCTTTCAAAGCATGTTATTTTCTGAAAATTTTAAATCTCCAAATGCGACAAATGTTTCCTTGTATGTTTATGTCCGTATGGCGCAAATTAAATACATCACTTCTGAAAGGAGACATTCACAATGATGCGTTTAACAGGTGCTATTGTAAGCGGAGTTACCGTTGGATTATTGATTGGTGCAGGTGTTACCACTATCGCCGCCACCGACCAAAGACAACGCAGACGTATTATGCGCGACAGCAGACGCGCAATGCGTAATGCGGGGCATTACTTTCACGATATTTTCGATTAGTATTTCCCAAAACCAAGCGACTTAATATCCTAAGGATTTTAGCATTTTGCTTTACAGCTTAATATCCCAAGGACTTTAAATACTTTCGGCTCTCATCGGCGGCTTCAAGCGAACTTGATAGATACGTCCTGTCTAGTTCCACTATGAAAATTCTTGTCCCTGCGGCAAGTGCGGCTTGAATAATACCGTGCATACTTTGTGAGCCTTTTCCTAACGGACGGTCTTCATAGTTATTGTAGGTTTCTATTACGTCCTTTAGGTGAATTGTGGGGCAGCGTCCTGCGTATTTTTGCAAATACATTTCTGGATTCTGCCCTGCTATTGTTACCCAGCCTGTGTCAAACTGCGTGTACAAGTTTGGGACATCTGCAAACAGCCTATCAAGTATTAACATGCCGTCGGGTAGTTTTTTAAATTCGTGAACTTGATTGTGATATGCGGGAGTTATGCCCGCCTTTTTGCATTCTTCACAAAAATTTTGCAGCAATTCCTTTGCGCAACCTTTTCCACCAGGCAGAAGTTCTGGCGGTAATGAACCAAGTACAATGTGTTCGCAACCCAACGATTTATACTTTGCTACAGTATCGGCAACATCGTTTTCAAGTTCTCGACGCTGTACATGCGCACTGATTGCCTTGAGTCCGATGTCGTCCAAAAATCTTTTGAATTGCGGTGCGTCCATGTCATAGGTGTCTGACAATTCTACATAGTCATAGCCCATTTCCTTTACCTTGCGCAAAGTTCCTGATAAGTCGTTTACGGCTAAGTCGCGCACTGTGTACAATTGCAATGCTATAAGTGGCCTTATCATGTTAAAACCTCCCCTGTGGTTTTATTTACAACTTATAAATCCTCAAAGCATGGTGTGCCATTGATAAACTCGGACTCAAGTCCCAACTGTTCAAAGTACCCGCACATTGCTATGCATCCAAATTTCTCTGATGAGTAGTGCGTTCCGCCCAAGAGATTTATTTTGTTTTCCCTCTCTAGCGCATGAGCTTCACGCGAAGAAACATGCGAATAATTATGGTTTTGTGACAAACCTGTTATAAACACGTTGATTCCGTTTTCTATTATTTCGTTTACCGTTTCTGCGTCATTTCCGCCGCCTGCTACTATGGCGACTTTGTTGTCGGTTATTGTACTATCGCCGTACTTGTAAAGCTTTGTTTCGTGTCCTACCGCTTGCGAATATTTTATGTTTAATTCGTATACATCTTTGCAGTCGGTTATTCCTATTACTCCGCAAAACGCACCACAATGTTTCGCAAATGGCTTTTGAATTTTTATGTCCATTGCTTCGGCTAAGGTTTTGCTGTTGCCATACTCACCGTAATTATCTAGCGGATAGTGAAAATTAAATAGCGCGATACGGCGTTCCTTTAGTTTCGCCAGTAACGCTGGATTCATTTCATAAAAGGCTTTATCGGGATTTAAACTCAAGTCCCAATCAAGAGGGTGGTGTAGAAAAATCATTGCATCTTGTATGTTATCCTCCAGCACTTTTGTTAATACATTGTCTGACGGAAACACCGCTGTGTAAACTTTTGTAATCTCCTCTGCAAAATCACATAGCAAACCAATGCTTCGTTGCTTGAAGTTATCGCAAATGTATTCGTCAAGCCCATTCATGTAATCGTACCAATTTTCTTTCATTTCGGGTGTCACGAAATCTTTTTCTAATTGGTTATATAAATCTGTAGCTCTCACGCCTTTAACTCCTTCTCGTTTTCCATCGGTTTTTTTAAATATAAATGTATTGAGTTCACCCCTGGGCGTTCTAATATATTTTTAATTGTGTCTACTGCATCATCTGCTTTCATCTCTTCTGGTGTGTCATAGTGAATAGAAACAGAATATCCATGTTTTTTTATTAGCTTTGCGTAATGATTTTCACGCGGCAACCCTAGTAGTTCATAATTATCTTTCATGACATTAACCTCCATACTCATATTTGTCACGTTCATGCCTAGTTGCTTTTCTTGCAGAAATTATACGTGTGATAGTTTCGCTTTCTCTGTAACAATGGCAAACCATTAGTAGACGCTCTTTTTCACTATGTCCTATAAGTACGAAACGCTCTTCATTATCTGAATGTTCTTCATCATTATAGATTCGTGCATGTTCATCTACAAATGCGGTCATTGCTTCCTCAAAAGATATGCCATGTTTCTTCTTATTCGCAATTTCCTTGGCATCATCCCAGTCAAAAAGTATGCCGCTGTATTCAATCATAATAGTTCATTCCCTAACGAAAAAAAAATCGGCGTTGCTTACCGCCGATTTTATGCTACATTATAAGAAATTGTCAACTGTTCAGCTTAATCTGTTTTCTGTTCGGGAATCTGTTCTGGAGTTTGGATAAGATGTTACGCGAGGCAAAACATATGCCTGCGTTACTCTTTCGGATTTCCGCGGGTCTATAGCTTCGCCCAAGCGTGCTGATTCTATTATTGCAAAAACAGTTTCTATATCGCCCATTGCTTTTTCTGGTGTGGATTCTATTTTGCCACCTAGGCGCAACGCCGCGTAAAAATCTTCAAGCTCGTGATAATATCCTTCGCCTGGGGTGTAAGAAATTGCTACACTTGGACGGTCATCTTTGTAGGAGATATTCACAAAACCGCAATTTGGTTCTTCCAAATAAATTTCGCCGTGCGTGCCAAAAATTCGCAAACCAACCAAAGGTGCTTGTGTTTCTTTCCCAACCAAGAAGAAACTATAATGCCCAGTGATATTTTCATCAAAGTTAAGCAAACTATTAATGCACGAGTACGGCGCGAAACTTAATCCAGATGGTCGCCCCTTAGCATACACACTTAACGCATTTCCAAAGAAATAACGCATTCGTGCCATATGATGCACGCCAGAATCCATAATTACGCCACCTGCATACGCTGGCTCTTGCCGCCAATGTGTTTGTCCAAAACCGCCGCGCTCAGATTCTTGCTGATACTCCACAATATGGGTATCTATAAAAAATATCGGATTCCCTATTTGCCCACTCGTAATTAAATTTTTGATTAAAACATTTTGCTCCTCGTATCGAATGTTTTCCGCTACCATCACTTTTACATTCGTACTATCGCGCAGTTGTATTAACGCTCTTGCCGCTTCGGGCGTTGAGGCTAATGGCTTTTCTGCAATCAAATGTTTTCTGCTTCTTATTACCGCTGCTGCTGTTTCAAAGTTTTCGCTAATCGGCACAAGCGACTCTACCGCTTCAATATCTTCGCGGGTTAGCATTTTGTTATAATCCGTATACGCCGATTCCTCTGGTAAGCCCAAAAACAACGCAACCTCTTTTACTTTTGTTGCGTCTTTGTCGCATACCGCTACTATTTCGTATTTATCCTTCAATCGAGCAAGCGCGGGCGCGTGCAATCGCTCCCATGCTAACCCCAAACCAATTATCCCCAATTTTATTCTTTGCAAACGAACCACTCCTCATAGAAATAACTTGTGTATATAATTGTCATTTCGGGCTAAAATTATGCGGCTTGTTTTAGTTTGGTACTATGCCTGTCTTTTATGATACAATCGTTGTAAGGAAGTGGTTACAATGAAAATGCAATTCCTTCAAAATGAAACAATTCTGGACGCATTACAAAGACACAAAATTCACATAGACGCACCATGCGGAGGCAGAGGCATTTGTAAGAAATGCACAGTAAAACTAAACGGACAACCATGCCTAGCATGTCAAACTCGACCCAAAAACACCAAAGACAACCACGAAGTTGTAGTAGCAAACGAAGTGGCGGCGGCGACACAGCCGCTTTTCGCCGATTACATGCATGTGTTGCCTATGATACGTCTCGAAGCCAGTTACGATAGTGAAAAAAAATATGGATTAGCTATTGATATTGGAACAACCACTCTAGCATTTGAACTTCTGGACTTGCGAAGCGGGGCAAGAATTGCCGCGCATTCACGAATGAACAGCCAACGCGCCTTTGGCGCAGATGTTCTATCGCGAATCACCCGCGCTGTAGAAGGTGACGCAACACGTTTGCACGAATTTATATTAGAAGATATTCGGCAAGGCATAGCGGCAGTAAGCCACGCACACGCATCAGATGATATAATAGTAGCAATCGCGGGGAATACTACCATGCTTCATCTACTGCAAAATCTCCCCTGTGATTCATTGGGGATATATCCGTTCACGCCCGTTTCCGTTGAGATGACGCATTTTCCTATTTTCAATGCGACGCTTCTTCCGTGTATATCTGCGTTTGTAGGAGCGGATATTGTGGCGGGGCTTCTGCACTGCGGCTACCCCGAAATTACTGGGTATAACCTGCTAATCGACCTAGGCACTAACGGAGAAATGACGTTGTTCAACCCCACCCGCGAAGAAATTCTCGTCACCTCAACAGCAGTAGGCCCTGCATTTGAAGGCGGAAATATCTCGCAAGGAATGGCAAGCGTATCTGGAGCAATAGCACAATCGAACTTTTCGCCAGAAAAAGGCGTATTTATATATAAAACGGTAGACGGCAAACCACCAAAAGGAATATGCGGCACAGGCGTAATAGACATAGCCGCTGAAATAACCCGCAACAATCTAGCAGACGAAACAGGACGACTACGCCACGGCGAAGCCGTCCCAATAGCCCCCGACATCACATTCACGCAAAAAGACCTTCGTGAAGTTCAACTAGCAAAGTCAGCAGTGCGTGCAGGAATAGAAATTTTACTTGACGAAGCGGGGTTAATTTATGAAAATCTGCAAAAGGTCTTTCTTGCGGGAGGATTTGGGTATAAAATGGATATAGAAAACGCATTCACTCTAGGGCTACTACCCACGCAATTTCGAGGGCGAGTAACAGCAGTAGGAAACTCAAGCCTAGGCGGTTGCGCGAAATTCCTACAAAACCCCCACGCCCAAGCCACCGCAAAAAAAATAGCGGCTTCCGCAAAGGAAATCACGCTATCAGAACACCCACGATTCAGCGAATTATTCACGCACTACATTTAAAAGTCTGGAGGTTTCACAATGAACGACCTACGCGACAAAATAACAAGCATCACCAAAACAGTAACAAAAACATCGGGCGACTTGCTAAAGTCCACAAAACTAAACATGAATCTATCCACAGAAGAAAACGAACTACGCACCATCTATGTAGAAATAGGCAGAAAGGTGCATGAAATCTACCAGTATGGAGGGTCACTAGGAACATACTTCGATAGCAAGTATTTAGAGATACTTGATTGCGAACGAAAAATAGCCGATACAAAAGAACAGCTAAGTGTAATAAAAGGCGTGCGTCAATGCCCAAAATGCGGCAAAAACGCAGAAAGAACCGCCGAATTTTGCGCAAAATGCGGCGTGAAATTCCATTCCCACGCCCCAACCTCAGCAGAACCACCACCACCAGAAGCCTACCACCACCATCACCACCACGAAGCCCCACCACCTCCACCCCCACCAAGACCCCCCGAACCCTACGCGCATGAAATTCCACGCCCAGCAGAATGGCCTGCACCTCCCCCGCCGCCGCCTACACCACCGCCAGCCCCAGCCCCACCAGTACGCACCACAAAAAAATGTCGGGTATGCAATTCAGAAAATGAAACAGGTACAAAATTTTGTTTATCATGTGGTAGAATATTAGACTGAAAAATAGGCTAAACTTGTAGAGAAAGGAAATGGCCATGCAATGTGAAAGATGTCAAAGTAATCCAGCGTCGGTGCATATGCAGCAATTCATGCACGGAAAAAAAGTCGAGCTGCACCTGTGCCAAGACTGCGCATTCAAAATGGATAACCCAGAAATGATGGTTTCCCTAGAAAATATTTTCAAAGGATTCCTAGACCAGCTTAATACAAAATATTTCAACCCCCAAACCATGGGAGGAACAGCAGGAGGCCCACCGCCCCTACGCCCAGCAAAAGCATGTTCAAGATGCGGCATGACGTTCCAGAAATTCAAAACAGGCGGAAGACTTGGTTGCGACGTATGTTACACGTCCTTCGCCAAGGAAGTAGAAGTGCTACTCAAAAACGTACAAGGCGGAAACACTCGCCACGAAGGCAAATACCCCCGCAGAATGGGCGCAGGTCTAATAAGCAAACGCCAAGTAAGCGAACTACGCTCTCAACTAAAACAAGCCATAGAAGACGAAAACTACGAAGAAGCCGCCAGACTACGCGACGAAATCCGCGCAATAGAACAAACCCCGACTAATTCGGAGGTGCCAGAATGAACACCCCATGGTATCAAGAAAACGCAACCGACGAAAACGAAATCCTATCATCAAGAGTGCGGCTTGCGCGCAACATAAAACGATACCCCTTCCGCAGAAAACTATCCTCCGCAGAAGCCCTATCAATGGTGCAAGAAGCCACAGATGCCGTAACAATGGCAGGAGGATTCTTTCGTAGCCTAGACATGCAAACCCTAGCCCCAACCGAGCAAACCGTTTTTCTGGAAAAGCACATAGTAAGCCCAGAATTTTTAAGCGGCGACCTCCCGAAAGGTCTTCTGATAAGCGACGACCAAAACGTAAGCGTAATGCTAAACGAAGAAGACCACGTAAGAATCCAGTCAATAAAATCGGGCGAAGGTCTAACCCTAGCTTACGAAACTGCCAGCCAAATAGACGACCTAATCGAAGAAAGAGTAGAGTTCGCCTTCCACACAGACTACGGCTACCTAACAACTTGCCCAACAAACACAGGCACAGGGCTACGTGCATCATACATGATACACCTACCATGCCTAAGCAAATCCTCCGACCTAGCCAACACAATACTCCCCCAAATAACAAAATTCGGAGTAACAATCCGCGGCATATATGGCGAAGGCACGGCCTCCATGGGAAGCATCTACCAAATTTCCAACCAAAACACCCTAGGCAAATCGGAAGAAGATATAATTCTAGGTCTACAAAACGTAACCCGCAACGTAATAGCAAAAGAACAACAAGCCCGCCGCAAACTACTAGACAATAGCTACAACCTACTAGAAGACACCATATACCGAGCCTACGGAATCCTAACCAACAGCCGAATGATTTCCGCAAATGAGGCAATGAACCTACTATCCGACATTCGCCTAGGCTATCTACTAACAATCCTAAACAAACCAAAGCCAGCAAAACAAATCTACCAAATAATGATGGAAATACAACCAGGACACTTACAACGGAGCGCAGGCGAAGAAATGTCCGAGCAAGAACGCGACAAAACCAGAGCCAAATACCTAAGAGAAATATTTGATGTGTAGTGCAAAGCTAATACCTTGGGACGCTGTCCCACATGGCGCAGTGAGCGTAAGCGAATGTTTCCCGCGCCAAACCCTGCAAGGAGCGCAGCCCCTTGACCCGCTTTTTTGTGGCTTACAATAAGTGGGATTAGCAATAGCATCGCGAAATCACTACTTCAATAAAAATTCCAATGTTAAAGTTTTGTCAAACTTTTTCAAAAGTTTGCAGGGGTATTGGGGACAGCGTCCCCAAGGTCTTAAATCTTTTGACTTTAAATCTTTTGACTTTAATCTCTTAATCTTTCATTCAGCGAGGAGGCTACATAAGATGAAGGGTCCTTTTACGGAGAAAGCTAGAATGGCAATTCAGAATGCGCAAGATGCCGCTAAACAGCTTGGTGAGCCTAATGTGGGTACGGAGCATTTGTTGCTTGGGCTTGCGCGAGTTACTGATGGTGTGGCGGCTAAGGCACTGGAAATGCAGAAGGTTACGGCGGATAGCATCTTGAAGGAACTTGAGAATGCTACCAATGCAGGAGGAACGCCTACGCTTGGTGGTAATGAGCCGCAGGGTTTTACGCCGCGTACTAAGCGGATTTTGGAACAGAGCCACCAAGAGGCTGTTCGTATGAAAACTAATTATATTGGCACAGAGCATCTTTTGATTTCTATTTTGAAGGAAAATGAATGCCTTGCTAATAGTATCTTGGCGGCACTTGGCGTTAATGTGCAGAAAATGTTTGACGATATTATGGCTATGTTGGGCGAAACTACTAATCAGCATGGACTGCCGCCGTTTCCATTTCCAATGAATCCTAATTCTACGGTTAAGGGGCAGAAATCCAATACCCCTACGTTGGATAAGTTTAGTCGTGATTTTACGCAAATGGCGAAGGAAAGCCACTTTGACCCGATTGTGGGACGCGCAAAAGAAACGGAACGGGTAATCCAAATTCTTAGCCGCCGCACGAAAAATAATCCGTGTTTGGTGGGCGACCCTGGTGTGGGAAAAACGGCAATAGCCGAAGGGCTTGCGCAACGTATAGTTTCGGGTGACGTGCCAGAGCCTGTTAAGGACAAACGTGTGGTTGGTTTGGACTTGCCTGGTATGGTTGCAGGAACAAAATATCGCGGCGAATTTGAAGAACGTATCAAGCGCGTTTTGCAGGAAGTCAAAACTAATACTGATGTGATTCTGTTTATAGATGAGCTTCACACCTTGATAGGTGCAGGTGGTGCGGAGGGCGCGTTAGACGCGGCTAATATCCTAAAACCCGCCCTAGCGCGTGGCGAAATGCAAGTAATAGGCGCGACAACCATGGACGAATATCGCAAGCATATCGAAAAAGACGCGGCACTGGAGCGTCGTTTTCAGCCTGTGATAATTGACGAGCCTTCCGAGGAGGAAGCAATCGAAATATTGAAGGGAATCCGCGACAAGTACGAGGCGCATCACAACGTACAAATCACGGAAGACGCGGTTGCTGCTGCTGTTCAGTTAAGCGCGAGATATGTAACCGACCGTTTCCTTCCCGATAAGGCAATTGACCTGCTTGATGAAACGGCTTCAAAGGTGAGGTTGCGTTCATACACTGCGCCGCCAAATATTAAAGAATTGCAAACGCAAATCAACGACCTTGACAATGAAAAAGAAGCCGCTATCAAAACGGAAGAATTTGAAAAAGCGGGTTTGCTAAAGCAACGTCAAGCAGCCCTAAAACAACGCCTAGAATCCGAAGAAAAGGAATGGAAAGACGCGCATACTAAATCGCACCACATTGTAAACGCCGATGAAATTGCAGATGTTCTTGCCGCGACCACGGGCGTTCCTGTGAAACGCTTGCAACAGGAAGAAAGCAAGCGACTTATGAAAATGGAAGACACTATTCATCAGCGCGTAATCGGGCAGGACGCGGCGGTTAAAACCGTTTCTAAGGCGATTAGGCGTGGGCGTGTTGGGTTGAAAAATCCGAATCGTCCGATTGGGTCGTTCTTGTTCTTGGGGCCTACTGGCGTTGGAAAGACGCATCTTTGCCGCGCTTTGGCTGAAATTCTTTTTGGTGATGAGAATGCAATTATCCGCGTGGATATGTCTGAATATATGGAGAAACATAATGTTTCCCGTTTGATAGGTTCGCCACCAGGTTATGTTGGCTACAACGAAGGCGGGCAGTTAAGTGACCGTGTTCGCCGCAAACCGTATTCCGTAATTCTTTTCGATGAGGTTGAAAAGGCGCACCCCGATGTTTTCAATATCCTGTTGCAAGTCCTAGACGATGGGCATATTACCGATTCGCAGGGGCGTAAGATTAATTTTAAAAATACCGTTATCATCATGACAAGTAACGCGGGCGCACGTTCCATAGTAAACCCCAAGAAACTAGGTTTCGTTGGTGACGATAACAAAGAGCGTTCATACGAGGATATGAAAAAACTTGTAATGGACGAAGTTAAAAACCTCTTCCGCCCAGAGTTTATCAATCGCATAGATGACATCATAGTTTTCCACCCGCTGGACAACGAAGACATTTGCAAAATCACACGCCTAATGCTTGAAGAAACAGCCGCAAGAATCCGCCAAAACATGGACATCGACCTAATTTATACCAACGAGCTAGTAGAACTAATATCAAAAGAAGGCTACGACCAAATGTATGGCGCACGCCCACTAAGACGCGCAATCCAAAACAAAGTAGAAGACGAACTAGCCGAGGCCATACTAGAAGGAAGATTCCGCGAAGGCGACAAGGTAAGAGGCGACGTAGTAGATGGCAAAATCTCCTTCCGCACCAAATGGGACACGCCTAGGACGTAACGGCAAAAAGCGGCGAAGTCGCATTAAGAGCAAAAGCCAATAGTCGAGAAAGAGGACAGTTGGCTTTTGTGTAATATCTGGTAAAATAATGACATGAGAGCAGAGGAAAAGTACAGATATGATAAAACCACCAATAAAATGGTGAAGTCATATACAATTAAAGAGATTCTGTTGATTGTTGTCAATGGGCAGATTGAAATTTTATACTTCCAACGGCAGTATGTATGATACAATGGACTTGTAAGCGCAGAAACTTTATATTTTCCAACATAGATATTATTGTGCATAAAAAGTTGAGAAACGATAAATCCGTTGCGTTATCCTATTGATGAAAGGAGGGCGATTTATGGATTGGCTCACAAAGATGAACGCTGCCATTGACTACATTGAGAATAATCTAACCGATGAGATTGATTTTGGTGTGGTTGCAATGAAGGCTTGCTGTTCCTCGTATAATTTTCAGCGAATGTTCTCATTTATTACCGATACCACGTTGGCTGAATATGTCCGCCGCAGAAGATTAACACAGGCAGCGTTGGAACTTCAAAACACCAACGCAAAAGTTTTGGATATTGCCGTCAAGTATGGCTACGATTCTTCCACATCATTTGCCAGAGCGTTTTCTGCATTGCATGGAATAACTCCATCCGAAGCAAGGCAGACAGGAACACGATTAAGAGCCTACCCTAAAATGTCCTTCCAAATTTCAATTAAAGGAGAGAGTGCAATGGATTACAGAATTGAAACAAAAGAGGCGTTTGAGGTTTTTGGTATCGAGGCGGTTTGTTCGCTAACAGGAGCAGAAGGGTTTTCAACCCCTGCCGACCTATGGCAAAAGTGCCACAAAAACGGCGAATATGAACGCCTTGTCGCAAATGCGGGAGCGTTACCAAGCTTCGTACAAGGTTCGTGCAAAGTCCACGCCGTTGAAAATTACCGTAAAACAGAAGAAAACACATTCGCCTATATGTTGTGCGCTTTTGTGTCTAAGGACAGTAAAACCGAGGGCTACAAAACCGTTCGCATACCCGC
>Ga0123355_10015874_pt1 | contig 11848 bp, 9 predicted proteins | sample TergutEmb28metaG_3_FD_89872 | JGI IMG/M metagenome (GOLD analysis project Ga0123355, IMG submission 89872) | Embiratermes neotenicus P1 segment gut microbial communities from Petit-Saut dam, French Guiana - Emb289 P1 | ecosystem: Host-associated > Arthropoda: Insects > Digestive system > Gut ... | reverse complement strand
GCTGTCGCCAAGGATCTCGAGTCCCGCCTCCGCATGGATATGCCGCCCATGCGCACCACCATCGATGGATCCGATGCCCCCGGCTACGACGCCATCCTCTCGCGCTTTCACAATCCCTTCGAAGTTCTCGACCTCTTCGTCCGCCACGGGTTCGAACAGGCGAAGCTGCTCTGGTATCACTACCACCCCGCCATGCCGTATCTCGAGAAAGCCATGCCGCAGCTCTTCCGCGATGAAGCCATCCACCTCGAACATGAAGCGTCGGGTTGGCGCGGGCTCTTCTTGTGTTCAGCCTTTGTAGTCGAAGCCGTCAAGTCCGAGACAAAGAAGGCCGAAGCGAAGAAGGGAATCGTACCGTGACGATCGCCGAAGCAGCCGCCGCTGCGCTTCACACAGGCGACGCCGACTTCAAGAACGACGATCCGGGACAAGCAATGCACGACCTGGCTGCCCGCCTCTTTCCCATATGCCGTAGCATCACCGGCCCCGGTGTTCGCGAAACGCTGCGAATTCTCCAGGAATCGATCCCAATCCACATCCACGAAGTTCCCAGCGGGACTCCCGTCTTCGACTGGATCGTTCCCAAGGAATGGTTCATTCGCGACGCCTTCATCGCCGATTCAACCGGCCGCCGGGTCGTCGAATTCCGGCGGCACAATCTCCACGTGGTCGGCTACTCCGTGCCCGTGGACCGACAAGTCACTCTCGACGAACTCGACGCCCACCTCTTCAGTCTGCCCGACCAGCCCGAAGCCATCCCCTATGTCACCTCCTACTACAAAGAACGATGGGGCTTCTGCATTCCCCACCGCCAGCGCCTCGAGCTCAGGCCGGGCACCTACCACGTTTTTATCGACAGCGAATTGAAAGACGGCTCCTTGACCTACGGAGAATGCATTCTTCCCGGCGCAACCGAGAAGGAGATTTTCCTTTCCACCTATGTTTGCCATCCCTCGATGGCGAACAACGAACTCTCTGGACCCGTCGTCGCGACCTTCATCACCAAGTGGATTCAATCCAAGGTCCGCCACCACACGTATCGGATCATTTTCATCCCGGAAACCATCGGCGCCCTCACCTATCTCAGCCGCCACCTTGAGCTCCTCAAGAAACACGTCGTCGCCGGATTCAACATCTCGTGTGTCGGCGACGAGCGCTCCTTCTCTTTCGTCAGCTCGCGTTACGCGAACACTCTCGCCGACAAGATTGCGCGCCACGTGATGGCATCCCTGACGCCCGACTACGTTACCTATTCTTTTCTCGACCGCGGCAGCGACGAGCGCCAATACTGCAGCCCCGGCGTCGATCTCCCGCTGGTTACTCTCTGCCGCAGCAAGTACGGCACCTATCCCGAATATCACACCTCCCTCGACAACCTCGACTTGATCACCCCGCGCGGCCTTGCCGGTGGCTACAAGTTGGTTCGCCGCTGCCTCGAAGTTCTCGAGGGTAACTTCATCTACCAGGTGAACTGCCTTGGCGAACCGTGCCTCGGCAAGCGCGGACTCTATCCCACTCTGAGTCAGAAAGGTTCCGCCACCGGGATGAAAGTCATGATGGATTTTCTCGCCTACGCCGACGGCAGCAACGACCTTGTCAACATCGCCGACCTCATCGGCGTCTCAGTGTGGGATCTATTTCCCATCGTTGCGCAACTCAAACAGGCTCGCCTCATCTCCGAAGTCGAGCCGCAACAAATCGTGAAACCTTAATCTCAGATGTAGTCTTTCAGATTTTTCGGCGCCTCGTCGAACTACCTGCTTTGAGCAGAGACAGACCGTTTTTGGCCTCTTTCTCGCTTTTAGCGGCATGGCGGCAGCCGCGAAATCAAGTTTGACAGCGAGGATCGCGATGCAGCACAAACTCAAACTGCATTGCACGCTGAGAACTGACCATTGCCCTTGCAGACGGTATTGAGGTATCCCGCCGCGCTTAACGTAAAGGATTGCAGAGGCGAGCCGGCGCATCAGTGTGAGTTTGGCCGAGAAGTGTTTCTACATTGAAGGAACACGGTGACTCCGCCGACGACACCGTTGGTACCGTGCGTCCAGGCTTTGGCGTAGCGATGAGGCGCGAAATCGGGCGCTGTCATGCGCACGTTGACATACTGACTGGCCCCATCCCGTGTCACAAGTCCACTCGTGGGCACGCTTCAGGTTGGGCAAGCCGGTCAAGCGTTCGCGAATGGAATCCATAAGGCCGGAAGCGAGTTCCATGACATAAGAGTGTTGAAGCCTCCCTGGCGAATGCGCGTGAACGTTTCTCGACTTTTTCCTGGGCTTGACACCAGACCACGGGAACGAACGAGACCATCGCTACGATCAACAGGACGAATGACACGGACCTCTTCATGAGGGGTTCCTGAGTGGGAATCAAATCGCGGATTACACAGCGGGGAGTTTCTGTGCGATGGGCGAGAATTGGAAGAACGTGTCACCAAGGCGGACGAGGCCTGACTGGCCGAGGTTCTTGTGTGGTCTAGTTGCTAAGACGTCTTCTTTTCCTCAGAACTGTCACGCGATCCGGGCTTGCCCCCGGGCACTTTCCGCTTTTCGTCGGTCTCGACGGAGAACAGCAGGTAGCGGTCGAAGCTGTGCCGCCGATAATAGCGGTGCTTTCGGAGTTCGAAGTAGATCTCGGCCGTTTTCGGCAACCAGAGGGTTGTATTTTTCTTCGGGAAAGGCACCGCGCCATACTCGACCGTCTGGTGCTCGCTGAGCAACTGGATTTCCGGCACGGGTTTGACAATGTCGGCTTCGATGCGCACGATTTGGAAATTGTCGGCGGTGATCCATGCCCTGCCCTTGAGATCGACGGGGAACACTCGAGTGCCCAGCTTGTAGCTGTGCATGTGATTGGGGCGGTCGCGGCGCTGGCGGAAGTGCACTAACCACATCGTCTGACCCTTCCACTCTGTTTGTCCTTCGCACTGGAAGTCGAAGTCCTGCCGCAGGCTGGGATGAAAAACCAGCGCCAGCGTAATGAAACCGGTGCTGCCCATCGCGTCGGGATCGCCTTCCTGCGAACGTTTGGCGGCGCGATATTCATCGATGGAAACCGCGCCTGGAGTGGGCTCGGAAACTGAGGCGACGTAATCGTACTTTCTCGTTTCGGTGCGAGTGGGCAGGCCGAAGGGGTCGATCACCTGATGGAACAAGTCTTCATCTGCAGCGAAGCGAGCGAGATCCTGAACGAACTCCTGCACTCTTTTGCCCGACTCGTCGACTACCTTCTTCGCGGCGCACATAACGCCGGGTGCAACCGTTGGCCTTGCGTCGTCAACGTCAGGTGGGCGCCAGGTTTGCGTCGTGAGTGACGGGTCGGGAACGGCGTCAAGAGGGTTCGCGCGGCCGGCAATCGTGTCAGCATCGCCTGCACTGGTGCGCGGATTGGCGTCAGTAATTTTTTTCTCCAGTTCCGGGATCAGGGCGCGGACCTGGTAGGCCAGCGGATTCTGGGGAGCATCCTTGAGGAAGACTTCGAATGCCTGAATGGCATGCTGCGCCTCGCCAAGACCGATGAACGCCTGCCCGAGCACGACCCGAGCTGGACTCGCGATAGTTTTGCCAATCTTTTCGCCCTTCACGATGGCGATTTGCGCCTCATCGCGAGCCTTGCCATAGTCTCTTTGGTGAAGGTAGGCGTCGGCTAGCAAACTATGGGGCAGCCAGTTGTCGTCGTCAGACAGGACGGCTTTCTCTAGCGTTGACCTGGCCGCGGGATAGTCCTCTCGTATCAACTCCGTTCTGCCAAGCAAACTCAATGCCTGGCCATTGTGGGGGCTAAGGTCTGCGGCTTTTACCAGATAGGTCTGTGCCTGTCGGTAGTCCTTCTTCTGGAAGTACAAATAACCGAACAGGAAGTTCAAATCGGAGTTTGAGGGGGCCAGCCCGTAGGCCGTCTCGAGATGCTTCTCCGCTTGTGCGAGGTTGCCGAACTTCATGAGCGATACGGCGTGCCTGGTTTCCTTACGAGCTTTCGGAGAAATTACGTTGTCCGTGACCTCGAGATTGACCGCCATCGGATCGCGGTGCAGGACGATCTCAATCGGTTGCGTTTGCACTTGAGCTAACGCCTGCACGTTTTGTTGCGCATCGAGGTATCCCGGTGCAATCACGTCAATTTGGTAGTTCCCGACTGCAAGGTTGGGGAATATGCCGTCCTGGTCGCCATCGACTCGCAGGATCAGGCCGATGCCATTGGCGAGGTTCGTGAGCACCAGCTGGACAGGGCCATACAGACGAGTATTTGACTTCTCGGCGAACACACGGAAGACGAGTACTCCGGTGCCCGGAGCGGTTGCATAGAAGGTACCCCGTTCAATCCGTGCCGGATTGCCGAGGTCCCCTTTGCCGAAGGGCCCGACGTTCTGGGCAGGTAATTTAACGCCCAGCGTAGCGGCCAGTAGAAGAATCCCGAGCGTTCTGGCGCCAGTGCGGAACATAGAGAAATCCGCGGGAAAGTTTGGCACAGGGGCTGGCGAAGGTCAATTGTCGAAAGCTGCAATCCGCACCTCTGAGCTTACCCTTTGTCGGAAGGTGGCTGCGTCGAGTTTTTCCTCAGGGTGTGAGATGCGTCGAGCGTTCAGTCCTGGAAAAACGTGCCGGTACCAATCCAGAATTCGGCGAGCGACCGTAGATTCTTCTTGTAGGTGCGCGTGACGGTGAACTCTTTTCCGTTGCGAACGCGCACAAAATATTCCCCCGTAGTGTGCGGCCTGATTTCTTCGACGAATGCCGTGTTCACCAGCGCTGAGCGGTGAATCCGGATGAATCCGTAGGGCTGCAGTTTTTCGGCAAGATGGGAGATGTGCTCACGCAGCAGATAAGTCGCAGCCTCGCGTTGCAGCAAGACGTAGTTGCCTTCCGCCTTGACGGAAATGATATCGGCGCAATTGATAAGTAGAATTCTGCCCCGAACTTTGATGGCGATCCGGGGGGCGGGTGCGGGACGCTTTGCGGGCACAAGGCTTATAGCAACTGGCTCAGGTGCACGCCAGAAAGTCGGCGATGCGAGAACGCTCATCGAAAATCCTCGCTGCTTGGAAAGTTAAAGTGAATCATGATCTATAGTGACGCGGGCTGTGGTTAGTGACAATAACCACTTGTTTCCATTTCAACATAGCCATTATGATCCGCTGTAATGAAGAAGATAGCCTCAGGAATTCTGCCGACCATCGTCCTGGATCGGAACGCCAGAAAATCATTACAGCGCCAAATCTATGACTCGTTTCGTGGGGGCATCATCGAGCGCCGGCTGCGACCGGGCCAGCGCATTCCCTCGACACGGGCACTGGCATTGGAGCTGGGGATTTCCCGGTTTCCGGTGTTGAACGCATACGCGCAACTGCTGGCTGAAGGATACTTGGAGAGCCGGGTCGGCGCAGGGACCGTCATTTCAACGCTGCTGACCGATCCGGTCTCATCGAACGAACACAATCTTCCCCGTGCAGGTGCAACCGGGTTGGGACCGCGGCCCGTGGCGCAGCGTGCAGCGACCGTTACAAGTCCCCGGAACTCACCGTGGCTCCAAGGGATCGGGGCCTTCGGAGTGGGACAGGTTGCCTTCGATCAGTTTCCGATTCCGGTGTGGTCGCGGATCATCGCGAGGCGTTGCCGCCATATGGACGCGAAGGCAGCGCACTACGGCGAACCTTCGGGCGTCACAGCTCTCCGCGAGACGATCGCCACCTATCTTCGAACATCGCGATTACTGCACTGCGAACCCGAACAGATCGTCATCGTGAGCGGTTCACAGCAGGCTCTGGAACTCACCGCCCGCGTGCTGCTTGATCCCGGCAGCCGGGTTTGGATCGAAGAGCCGGGATACGGGTTGGCTCGATCGGTCTTTACACTGGCGGGCTGCCAGCTGGTGCCTGTGCCTGTCGACTCCGAAGGTCTAGATGTAGCTGCGGGTATCCGGCAGTGCCGCAACGCCCGGGCTGCTTTTGTCACGCCCTCTCACCAATTTCCTCTGGGAGTGACAATGAGCGCTGTACGGCGTTTCCGCTTGCTGGAGTGGGCGCAGGCCACTGGTGCATGGATCATTGAGGACGACTATGACAGTGAATACCGCTATGGAAGCATGCCGATTGCTTCGTTACAGGGGCTGGACGCGAATGCCCGCGTCGTCTACATCGGGACTTTCAGCAAAGTTCTTTTTCCGGCGTTACGCCTGGGATATGTGGTGATTCCGCAGGATCTTGTTGAGCCGTTTCGGGCGGTCCGGCGCGTGATGGATCTGGGCCCGCCGACGTTCTCTCAGGAAGTGCTGGCGGAGTTTATCGCGGATGGACATTTCGCAAGACACATTCGACGAATGCGCGGACTTTACCGCGAGCGCAGAGACGCCCTTGCCGAGAGCATCCGCAGCGAACTTGGTGCGGCCGTGGAAACACTTGGCGGCGAAGCGGGCATGCATATGACGATCACGCTGCCGGCGGCGGGAAACCGCGAACTTGAGATTGCGGAACGAGCCGCCCAGGCAAAGCTTTGGCTCTGGCCGCTTTCGAGCTGCTATTCCGGCAACGTCACGCGGCCCGGGTTTGTTCTGGGCTTCGGCAGTACTCAGGTGAAGGAGATTCGTCCGGGAGTTCGTAAGCTCCGGAGTCTGCTTCTTATCGAGTGACCGCTCGCTGGCGTAACCTGCTCAAGCTAAGCAGATGATTTCTTGTCGCTGGGGCCTGTCTGGTTCGCGGGCTTACCTGCCGGTTCCTTTCGCTTCTCGTCGGTGTCGACCGAGTAGAGCATGTAGTGGTCGAAGCTGTGGCGGCGGTAATAGTGGCGTTTGCGGAAGTCGAAATAGATCTCCGCGCTCTTGGGCAGCCACAGAGTCGTATTCCGCTTGGCGAAGGGGATCGGCCCGTATTCGACAATCTGATGCTCGCTGAGGAGTTGGATCTCCGGCATCGGCCTGGTCAGTTCGGCCTCGATGCGGGCGATCTGAAACTTGTCGGCAGTAATCCAGGCGCGGCCTTTCAGCGGAACCGGACGAATCTGATTGCCGACTTTGTAGCCGTGCATGTGGTTGGGACGGTCATCGCGCTGGCGGAAGTGGACCAGCCAACTGGCCTGTCCGCGCCAATCGCCGAGGCCCTCGCAGGTCATATCAAAGCTGTCGCGCATATGAGGATGGAAGACCAACGCGAGGGCGGCAAAGCCGGTGCTTGCGATTTGGTCGGGATATCCGCTGAGCTCGAGTTTGTCGGAGCGGTACTCATTCACCTGAAGGAATCCGGATTCTGGCTCGGAAATCGCAGCCACGTAGTTGTATTTGCGCGTTTCGGTGCGGACCGGGATGCCGTAGTTATCGAGCAATTGGTGGAACAGGTCTTCCACCGCAGCGAAGCGCGCGACATCATCGACCAGCTCCTCGACGCGTTTCCCGGATTCTTCGATGACGTGGTCGGTCGGGCACGCAACTGCGGGCGCAGTGGCAGGCTTAATATCGTCGACGCCAGGAGGCTGCCACGATTTCACCGACAAATCCGGAGCGGAAAGCGCCGCCAGTGGGTCGACACCCGAGCCAGTTGCCGGGGAGAACGTGGGTTCTCGGGCGGCGCGAGCCGGAGCACGCTGACTGAGTTGGTCGATCAGGGCGCGAACCTGCCCGACCGTAGGATGGCGTGGGGATTGTTCGATGAATCGGTTGAGAGCTTGAACACCTTCCTGGTCGCGGCCAAGGCTGACCAGCGCTTCTCCCAGCACGAGTTCGGCAGGACTCGCAAGCGCCTTGCCTTTGGAGATCGCGACTTGGGCTTCGTCGCGGGCTTTGTCGTAGTTCTTCTGGTGGAGGTAGGTGTCCGCCAGCAGGTTGTGGGGGAGCCAGTTGTCGGCGTCGGCCAACACGGCCTGCTCGAGCGCAGATCTGGCGGCCGCATAGTCCCCGCGCTCAAGTCCTGTCCGTCCGAGGAGAGTCAGGGTTTGCGCGTTGTGCGGGCTGAGGTTCGCCGCCGTCCCCAGGTAATTTCCTGCCTGCGTGAATTCTCCCTTCTGGAAATACAGGTAGCCGAGCAGAAAATTCACATCCGGGCTCGACGGCGCCAGTTGATGGGCTTGATCCAATTGTTTCTGCGCCGCTCCGAGTTTGTTGGACTTCAGGAGCGCAATGGCGTGCTTGGCTTCTCTTCGCGCCTTGGGCGACATCACCGTGTCGGCGACGTCAAGATTGATCGCTGCAGGATCGCGGTGCAGCACAATATCGGTTTCCTTCGCACCGAGCGAATCCATCACCTGCAGTTGCTTGTGAACGCTTAGATATCCGACCGCACTTACTTCTACGTCATACTTTCCATAAGGAAGGTTGGCAAAGATTCCCTTGGCGTTGTCTTCGGTGGTAGTCCAGACAGCCGAATTGGTGGCGAGATTGACCAGGGTGAGAAGAGCCTGCCGATCGAGGCGGGTAGAGGTTCGTTCGGCGAAAACGGAGAAGACCAGAACACCCGTGCCGGGCTGGGTGAGGTACGACGTTAGCGTCTCCGTCAGATTCCCCGGGGTTGCGGTCGGATCCGACCCCGATGGACGTTGAGCCTGTAAGAAGGAAACCAGGCAACAGGCGAGGAGGTATCCGGCGAAGAAGGGTCGCGCAGAGCCTTGGATGGTCATGGCTCGGCTCGGACGCATAAAAAAACTCCGTCGAGCAGTGTGGCACAGGACTAATACAGGGTCAATGTGGACGAATGCACATGTGGACGAATGCACTAAGGCGGTGACCCCGAGTTCGGCGCCGTCGCTCCCAGATCGACCGAACGCCGGGAAATTTGTCCCCTGGCAATGAACCGTCGATCGGCATAATCCAGGAGTGACTTCAACCCGGGGGCGGAGTCCCCATAAGTCAAACGAACGACGACATTTGTCGTGAGTGGCACTTTCGGGGTGAACCTGGCCCGGAAGTGCCATAGGCAGAAGGCGGCGGCACTATTATTTTCCTTAGTGAGCAGTTCTGGGGGAGGGCTGCCCGGGCGTCCTGGACTCGCAAGAGTGCAGGGCGCTCGTTACTTTTGTCGATGGTGTTCTTAGCGGCCATATTTCCCCATCCACTCTGCTTGCGCCAGAATGTGACCCTTCATCGCCGGCTCCAATTCCTTCTTTTTCGCTCCCGGCTTCAGGTCCAGCTTGGCATCGAGCGCGAACAATTTGAAGTAGTAACGATGCGGCCTGCCTGCAGGCGGACAAGGTCCGTTGTAGCCGGTTTTGCCGAAATCGTTCTTGCCTTGCTCCGATCCATCGGGGAGATGCGCCTCTTTGGCTGCGCCTTCGGGCAGCCCGCGCTGGGTGGCCGGAAGATTCCACATCGTCCAATGATTCCAGTTGCCGACGGGCGCGTCGGGGTCATCCACAAGAAGTGCGAAAGTCCTGGTTCCAGCGGGAGGTTCGGTCCAGACGAGTGGCGGAGAGACGTCGGCGGCATCGCAAGTGTATTTCTTGGCGATATCGCCTCCATTCGAGAAACTCGGGCTGGAGATGGTCAATGACATAGGTGGCTCCGGAGTATATGGAGTATACAGAGATGCTGCGGCTGGTCGAACTGCGTTGGATGGTCGCATCCAGGTTATTGGGACGAAGATAAGCAGAAAGGCAAGTGCCAGATGCTCGGGCCGTTTGGTGATCGCTCGGGAAAATGGAAATCGGCGCAAGAGTTCCTCCAGGGAGGATTAGTTGGTTGAGATTGTGTCCACAGCCGAATCATTTGCCCGCAGGGCGCGAACCTTTTTCTGTGCTGCCCGCGTTTGCGGATGCCGAGTGGAAGGCGCCGTTTTCGGGGGTGTCAGGCTTTCGATCGGCTGGTCGTCCGTGTCCAGCGTGTCGGGAAGCCAGAAGTCACTATAACGGCACAGGACGAATCCCAAGGTGACCAGGATCACTGCCAGAGCAACCATCATGAGGCGCTGCTGCTCGAGAGATTTTTGCGATTCTGGCGCAGGTAGACGGCGGTCGGGCTTCGGACTTGGCGGCTTGGGGTCAGCCATGGCTTGTGATGCGAAAGAGCAGAAACTTCCGATAGTATGCGCCGAATGGGATGCCAAAGACCAGCCAGAACAAAGGTTTGGAATACTCACATGGGCCCGTTTGGATGGCTTGGAACAGTTCTGGAGATTGGCGTAACTTTGTTGCGCCTTCGTGAATCGCATGGGCAGGAGATCGGGGGAGCGCGAGCGCTATGAACCCAGAAATCGACGGAGCCGGCGATGCGAGAGAGCCGGACGGCAGTGATGCACCCGGGAAGGCGGTAGACTCCGATTCCGCCGAGACAAAAGGCGCTCGACCTGCGCCACCGGTTGTGCAGCCCAGAATCGTCAAGCCTGCACTGGAGGAGCGCAGCTTCGGGCACATGTCGCGTCGGGAATTGCTGAAGGTTGTCCCGGTACTCGCGCTCGGCGCATTCGCGATTCCCAGCCTCAAAGATTCGCTGCTGAAGAAAGGGTTGGGATTCAGCGATTGGGTTTCGGCACGGTTCTTCCGGCGACGACATCTGGCCGCCACGTTTGCGGATTCCGAGTTAACGCCGTTCGAGAAATTTCCCATCAATGGATACGACGTCGACGATCCGGGAGTGATCTTCGAAGACTGGCGTCTGACCGTAACCGGATCAGTCGAGAAGCCGGGCGAATACCGGCTTGAGCAGATTCAAGCGCTTCCGCGTTTTCGTCAGAACACGCGCCATGTTTGCGTCGAGGGCTGGGACGTAATCGGGCGCTTCGGCGGCGCTCGCCTCTCGGACTTCCTGACTCTGATTGGTGCCGACACTTCTGCGCGCTTCATCACCGTTGGCTGCGCCGACGACTACTACGAATCGCTCGATATGGCGACGGCGCTGCATCCGCAAACCCTGCTGTGTTACCAGATGTACGACCAGCCCCTGACTCGCGAGCACGGCGCGCCACTGCGCTTGAGCATTCCGACCAAGATTGGCTACAAGCAGGCCAAGTACTTGACCGATTTGAAAGTCACCAACGTTCTCGACCGCGTCGGCTACTGGGAAGATCAGGGGTATTCGGAGTTTTACGGCTTGTGAAAAGCAATTTGTGATTGTGCATTGATGGATGATTGTTGATTGAAAAACCGACAGTTCGACGGCCTGGACAATCAACCACCAAAAATCATTAAGCAAACAATCCCAGGAGGCGCACATGAGCGCGGTCGTAGAAATCGTACGCACAAAGGGCGACCAGACAGAGACCGTCGCCCGTGCCGCCTACGAGCATCCGCTCGTGGTGCGGCTGTGTCATTGGGTGAACGCGATCTCGTTGTTCGTAATGGTCGGCAGCGGGCTGCAGATTTTCCGCGCATTCCCCAGCTTCGGCGCCAAGATTCCGCAGAAGGATTTGCTCAACTGGCCGAATGCCTTCGCCATTGGAGGATGGCTGGGCGGGGCGCTTCAGTGGCATCTGACCTTCATGTGGATCTACCTCGCGACGGGAGTGATTTATGTCGGTTATCAGATTTTCGGCGGAAACTATCGGCAGGTCCTGTTCACGCCTCGCGACATGCCGGGAGTCTGGCCGATGGTGCGGCACTACTTCTTCTTCGGGCCGAAGCCAGAACAGCGCGAAGCGTACAATCCCCTGCAAAAGCATGCGTACACCACGGTCATCGTCCTAGGTTTTCTGTCTGTCGCGACCGGGTTTGCGGTGTGGAAGCCGGTACAGTTTTCCTGGCTCGCGGGGATGATGGGCGGTTTCCACCGGGCGCGGTTGTGGCACTTCATCGTGATGTGGGCGATGTTGGCGTTTGTGTTCGGGCATCTGATCATGGTGCTTCTGCATGGGTGGGATAACCTTATCTCCATGCTGACAGGTTGGAAGAAAGATCCCGAGTACTGACGCGGCGCGATTTGCCGAGGAAGAGAT
>Ga0123355_10015873_pt1 | contig 11848 bp, 7 predicted proteins | sample TergutEmb28metaG_3_FD_89872 | JGI IMG/M metagenome (GOLD analysis project Ga0123355, IMG submission 89872) | Embiratermes neotenicus P1 segment gut microbial communities from Petit-Saut dam, French Guiana - Emb289 P1 | ecosystem: Host-associated > Arthropoda: Insects > Digestive system > Gut ... | reverse complement strand
TAAAATCGTTTTTAAGTGAGCATTTGAATGAGCTTTGCGAAACTTGCCAAACGCGTTTTACTCGAAATCCTATGCGTGTTTTAGACTGCAAAAGTCAAAACTGTCAGATGCTTTTACAGGAGGCGCCTGTGCCTCTAAATGTGTTGGGCAATGAATGCAGGAAACACTTAGAGAGCACACAGCAGATGCTTTCGGCAATGGGTATTACTGCTGTTTTAGACAGCAAGATTGTTAGAGGGCTGGATTATTATACGCGCACTGTTTTTGAGTTTATCGACACTAGTAGCAATTTAACAGTTTGCGGTGGTGGACGTTATGACAATCTTATAGAAGAATGCGGTGGACCAGCTACAGGCGCAGTTGGTTTTGCACTTGGATTAGAGCGTTTGATAATGATGCTTGAGGGTTTGGATAAAAGCAAAGTGGCGGATGTTTTTATCGGCAGCTCTGGTACTGAAGGCTTTTTAAAAGCCCAAGCTTTGGCGAATGAGCTGCGGAGCGCAGGTATTGCTGCCGACGCTGATATTACTGGCCGTGGCGTAAAAGCCCAAATGAAGTATGCAAATAAAACAGGTGCCCGCTATTCCATGATTATCGGTGAAAATGAATTGGCTGGAGGGTCAGTCAAGATTAAGGATATGCAGACAGGTCATGAGATAGAGAAACCGTTTGGCGAGATAAAAAACCTTCTTGGTTCCTTAGAACGTGTTTGATGAACTGGTACTATTCCAAATCCTATAGGGATGCGAGAAATTTCGCATCCCTATTTTAGTCGAAAAGTCGAAAAAAGTCGAAAAATAGAATAATTTAGTAGACAATAATTCTTGTCGTTTTATGTCTAAAATATTAGAATATCATTATGACTTTTGGGAGGGACTGCAATTGAGAAGGATATTCAGTAGAAAAAAAGTGATATTAATGTGGGCTGTTATTTTCCTTGCAGCCATTGGTGGACTAATAACGCAAAGTATCTTTGCACATCCTACTGCAGAGGAATTTTTTCATGCAGAATGGACACATATAGACATAGAGTCACATCTAGATGTAGGTGAATCGGATGGAGAAGCGCACCTACTAGATGATGTATATCTTCGAGATTTTCAAGGTGAAGATTCATTTTTCATACATCACGACGAAGATTCAGTTTTCATGTATCCATATGATGAAGCAGACGCTTATGATTATGCTGAAGAAATTCTTGCAGAAGAACTGCTTTTTGAAGAGTTGCTTGCTGAGGAAATGCCAGAACTTGTTCAGAATGAGCCAGAGATTAACCCAGATTACATACGGTGGCTGAATGACGAGGATTTTGGTGACTTTATGCCAGAGAGGTATATATACACCTGGTCACCAGAGTACGAGTTTACATTAGCCCGCGCTTTCCCTCGGGTTTTTGATCCTCGACAAAACAGGCCAAGAACACTTACGCCGGTTAAATGTCAACGCCCTCATGGAATATGTTGGGCTTTTGCCGCGAATGCGGTGCTTGAAACACATGTTAGAGCCACTACCGGTGTCGAATTAATTTTTTCTGAAGAACACATGAGATTTGCTACTGCAGCAGAAAGCGGAAACCCATTTGGGTTCGACCGCAGAAACAATGGATCTGGTAATATGCTGGTAGCACAGGCCTATTGGATGCGCCAAGCAATGGGTGGTCCGGTGTTAACAAGGCATGATCCTTATACCAGGAGTACGGAGCCTCGTCCCATGAGAGTAACCGAATCGGTGCAACGAACTGGGAAGGTAACTGATACACGGCGACTGCCATGTTTGCCTTATTTCGAAACACCAGGAAGCGAGTCAACTGGTACATATAAAAATCTAATTAAACAGTTTGTTATCGATTATGGTGCTGCAGGCATTGGATACTGTCATGCAGGCATAATGCCACGAGGGTATACTCAGGCTGTAGGACGCAACGGTATGATTTCGTTCTTTAGTACAAATCATGCAGCGTCAGCACAGTCGCATACTGCTGCTATTGTTGGTTGGGATGACAATTACAGCTCAGGGAATTTTCGTGTAAGACCTCCTGGCAATGGTGCCTGGTTGGTAAAGAACAGTTGGAACTACGATTGGAGTGATGGTGGATATTTTTGGATGTCATACTATACCCCAATTTTTGGTATAACTGCCGTAGCAGGATATCAGAGAGAGTTCACAGATGCGATTTACTGCTATACACCTTTTGGCAGCTTTGGCAATGGAGTTCGTTTCAATGAGAGATCAAATGTACTTTATGCAGCGAATATATTCGATAGTACTAATCGTAACTCCTCATTAAGTGCCATGCAGTTCTTTAACTATAATATCAATGGAGCTTACGCGGTATATGTGGCTGTCGGCGACCGCGGTGAAATATCCGATCAAGACTTGCTTAGATCAGCAGTAGCTAACGCTCCGGTAACAAGAGGAAACTTCAGGGAGAAAGGCTATTATACTATTGGTTTAGGAAATATCGAACTGGGTGCAGACAAGATATTTGCGATTGTCGTGAGGATTACATCTTTATCTGAGGCTGCATATGCACCGATAGAGGCTCGGGTTACCAATACCAGACAATCACGCGGACAGAGTTTTATTGCAATCGATCCCACTGGCGAATGGACAGATACTTTTGGTGAAGGGAACATAGCTATACAGGCTGTTGTCTCAAATGGAAGCGGAAGCTCAAATGCGGAGCGTTTACCAAACAGTGCCAATATCCCTGATCCGACGCCAACACCAGTACATTCACCAACGCCAACACCTACACAGACTGGTACACCAACGCCTATGCAAACACCTGGGCTTACCGGCACACCAACGCCTATGCAAACACCTGGGCTTACCGGCACACCAACGCCTATGCAAACACCTGGGCTAACTGGCACGCCAACACCTGTGCAAACGCCTGCACTAACTGGTACACCAACACCTATACCAACTAGCACTCCAACGCCTATACCAACACCTACGCCAGCGCAAGGTTTGAGCGTATCAACATCTAGGTTGGTTTTGCCAAGCAATGCCAGCAGCAGATCCGTTCAGGTTACCGCAGGCGAGTCATGGACAGTCACTAGTAATGTTAGGACGTGGATTAGCATATCGCCGTCACGTGGGAATAGCAGTGGCAATTTTAATATAACAGCTACAGCAAATAGGAGTCTTTTCACTACCAGAACGGCCACAATTACTGTTAGGTCTGGAAATCAAACTAGGCAGATCGTGGTTGTTCAATCAGCACGTTGGTTTCGCGTTCATTAGTTATTTGAGTCCCCCTCTTCAGGGGGTTTTTTCCTTAAGGCATTTGGAAAAAATAAACTGACCAATCCAACGGTCTTTTTGGCGCGCTGCTTCGTCGGGGATGGACTTGCGTACTCCTAGTACGCCGCATCCATCCCCTCCTCACATCGCACCAAAAATCTTCGTTGCCTTGGCCAGTTATTTTCGTCCAAATGCCTTAGTCGATATTGCAAACTGATTGATTAGATTGCAATAGAGTTTTAGAATTTAAAAAAAATTTGCATTTAACGTAGAAAATAGTATAATAATCTTATATAACGCCGTATTTTAATAAGCACTATAAATGGAGGGAACTTGTGGACAAATTAGGTAACAATGGTTAAGAAAATAATCCTCGCTTGTTTTACTTTTATTTTAGCAATACTAATCGGCCAGGCCTCCCGCCCGACCGTCGCCCAAACACAATACCTCGAGAATGAAGTAATCTTGTTTGCGGAAGATCAATGTGAGTTTGATGATGTTAACCAGCATGAAACCGACGAATCCACTGATCAGCTGCTTCTGTTTGAGTGTATTACCGAGCTGAAAACTGAAGAAAAAAATGAGATAGGCAGCGAACTCCTTGATGACGCTGAACTGTTAGACGAAGGCTTACCATCATTAGACGCTGAGGATGAACTCTCTGAAACGATTGATGATTTATCTGTCGAACCATACTATGAGCAGAGCCGAAACAGCGAGGATCTCCCTGTTATAAGCACAATCAGTTACATTGCTCCAACTTACGTGGATTTTGACATAAGCCCTAACGTTTCTTTTGACACTGCTTTTGACCCTCGGGAAAATCGAAGTACACTCACGCCAGTTAAAAACCAAGGGCAGATTGACGTATGTTGGACATTTGCGGCGAATGCTGTGTTAGAATCGTTTTTGAAACTGACTACAGGTATCGAGTATAATTTTTCAGAAGAACATATGCGATTCGCAACGTCCACAGATGGGGGCAACTGGCTTGGATTCGATCGTGCTAACCACGATGGCGGCTCTTTTCCCATGGCTTCCGCTTACTGGATGCGTCAAAGTCTTAGTGGGCCTGTCTTAGCCTCAAATGATCCATCTACTGATCGTGAGTTTACTCGCTCAGTCGATATAACTGCATCGATACCTCGTTATGGTAAAGTTACTGATACTAGGTACCTTCCGACTTTGCCTAGCGGACTCACGCCCGGATGCGATACAACAAATTCATACATAAACCAGATCAAGCGGTTTATTGTCGACTATGGCTCGGCTTATATATATTACAGTCACGATGAAGAGGATGGGATTTCTTGGCAAGAAGGGCCTAATGGAATGTTGTCGTATTACCAGAAAAATTATGGATTTTATCATGCTGCAGTAATTGTCGGTTGGGATGACGATTATTGCGTGAGTAATTTTTACATACCCCCCCCTGGAAACGGTGCGTGGCTAGTAAAGAACAGTTGGGGGACAGATTGGAGCGATGGAGGCTTTTTTTGGATGTCATATCATACTCCAATTTTTGGTGTGGCAACCGTAGCAGGTTTCCAAAAAAACTTCTCATATGCGATATTCTGCTATACGCCATTCGGGAGCTCGGCACACATTGCTTTCGAGGGAATACATACAATTTATTCGGCCAATATATTTGATTGCAACGATCCAAATGCAGTTTTAAGGGCGATACAATTTTACAATAAAAATCCCAACTCTTCTTATTCGGTATATGTAGGTGTTGCAAATCGTAATGAGATATCTGATGAAGATTTGCTGAGAAGAGCTGTTGCCGGTGTTGCAGTAACAAGTGGTACGTTCCGGGAGAAAGGGTTTTATACCATAGACCTCGGACATATCGCCCTGGGCTCCGATAAGATTTTTGCGGTAGTTGTGAAGGTTGACACCGCATTTGGGACCGCTGTTGCACCGCTTGAAGCAAATACTAGTAATTCGAGACAATCACCAGGCCAGAGTTTTATTTCATCCGATTCTTTCCATTGGTGGGACACTATGGATAATGGGAATATAACAATCCAGGCCATAGTTTCAAATGGAACCGGAAGCACTAATGCAGAGCGCTTGCCCTGATGGATTACAAAAAGGTACGCTGCTTCCTTTGTATTGGAGAAGCGGCGTTTTTTTGTTTCGCTCCGGTTGGCATATGACATAATTTCAGCTTTCTCGGCAAATATGCTTGCGAGCTGGCTAAATTACGAATATACTATACAAATTGAGAAATCGAAAAGTCATTATATTTGAGGAGATTCATTTATGTCTAAAGTAATGTTTCTGTCAGGTGAAAGCATTCCACTTGAGATGCACAAAGTGCGCATGGTTCAGAGGGTAAATTTGCTGCCAGTAGAGGACCGCCTGAAAGCAATTGAGGAGGCAGGGTTTAATACTTTTTTGCTAAAAAACCGTCATGTGTTTCTCGATATGCTCACGGACAGCGGCGTAAACGCTATGAGTGATAATCAGTATGCTGCTATGATGCAGGCGGACGATAGCTATGCAGGCTCTGAAACATTTTACCGTCTAGAGAAAGTAGTACAGGATATATTTGGTACGAAGCATTTTTTGCCTGCGCACCAAGGCCGAGCATGTGAACACATCATTGCACGAACTTTTGTGGAACCAGGAAAAGTCGCTTTGATGAACTATCATTTTACCACGACTAAAGCACATATTACGTTATTAGGTGGCAGCATTGAGGAGATCATTGGCGACAAAGGGATTGAAATACAGAGCAGTGAGCCATTCAAAGGCGATGTGGATATAGATAAGCTGAACGAGGCAATAGGACGGCTTGGAAAAGACAAGATTGCATTTATGCGGATAGAGGCGGGAACTAACCTTGTTGGTGGACAGCCGGTGTCCATGAGCAATATGCGAGAGGTTTCTCGAATCTGTCGTGAAAAAGGCATTCCGCTTATATATGACGCGAGCCTGTTGGCCGATAACCTGTACTTTATCAAAACACGTGAAAAGGAATATATGGATGTAGATATTAAAGAGATCACGCGTGAAATCGCTTCGTTTATGGATATCACGTATTTCTCGGCACGTAAGCTAGGATCGGCGCGTGGCGGCGGAATACTTGTGTCCGACGATGAAATGTTTCTTAAAATGCGTGAACTGGTGCCTCTCTATGAGGGATTTCTGACTTATGGCGGAATGTCTGTTCGGGAAATGGAAGCACTGGCGGTTGGCTTAGAGGAGACAATGGACATTGACGTAATAAGCCAGACACCTATTTTTGTTGAGACACTATGTAATGAGCTGATCTCAAAAGGGATTCCGGTCGTTACACCACCCGGCGGGCTTGGATGCCATATAGATGCTACTGGATTTTGCTCGCATTTACCTAAGACACAGTATTGGGCTGGTTCATTGGCAGCTGCTGCGTTTATTGCGGGCGGCATAAGGGGAATGGAGCGTGGTACCCTTAGTGAGCAGCGTAATGATGACGGCAGCGAATCTCTTTCAGATTTAGAACTACTGCGGCTTGCGTTTCCCAAGCGTGTGTATACGTTATCACAAGTTAAATACACGGCTGATCGCATAGCATGGTTGTTTGAAAATCGGAACCTTATTGGTGGGCTTGAGTTTGTGGAAGAACCGAGAGTGCTTCGCTTTTTCTTTGGACGCTTGAAACCGATAGGGGATTGGCCGGAAATATTGGTGAAACAATTCCGAAAGGACTTTGGCGATAGTTTGTAATTATAGAGGGATGCAGTGCATCCCTCTTTTGCTGCCTCGTATATGCTGCTAGATAGTACTCCCATTAAAATGTGGCACTTGTTACAATGGAGTTGGACAGTAATCTGCTCAACTGCTTGAACACAAGGGCTTACTATGGTATGATTGCATATATGTATTCCTCGAAATCAAGACAATGGAGTTGATTGTGTGGACAGCACCAAGCAGACAAATGTTACTCTTTATACTGTTATAGGAGATTTCAGCAGGATAAAAAAAGCATTGATATCACATTTTTCAAGCTCAACAAAAGAAGTCGAAAACTTTGTATCGCACGAACCTGGCTTAGAGAATTTTGCGATAAGTTTCGATGACGATACAAAAGTATATATATATATCTACACTGATGAAAAGTTTATTGAGAACCATATATCTGGCATGTATAATTTTTTTGCCGCAGTCGACTGCAAAAACCACGAACTGAAGCAGAATATTTTACATCAAATTAGTGTTTTCAACTGCATGACAAGCGTCGTATTTACATTGGTTGATGATAAGCGCACCGATTATATCATGAGTACGGTTCTCGCAGTAGCTGAAGATATTAATGCCCTCATGCTTACACCAAATATGCGGCTTTTTAGCAGCGATAAGAAGCTAATCTTTTCTGCCGATGGGGAGAGTGATCTACTCGAATACATCCCTATAGCAAATACCGATGTTTTAGATAGAAACGAAGAGGTTGCCTCAGAAGACATAAACCGCAGAGAGCGCTCTATCACGATACTTCAGGAGAAGGGTATTCCGTATCTTCCAGATTTGCCTACTGCGTTGCCTGAAGCTGAAGTAGTAATTCGTTCGCCAAAGGAAACTGCGGAGAGGCTTGTTACAATGTTTTCGGTTTGTGTTTATTGTGAAGCGCGAGGCAGCGATGAGACTTGGGAAAAGTCCCAAAGATATTTATCGAAGGGGGATAAAATCCTTGGCGGTCGAATGAATGCATTGCTTACGCCAGAGGAAACATTATTTATCGGAACCCGTGATCCAGATTCGAATATGCTTGCAAAATTCAGTTGGCGCTATGAGTGCTGTCATGTATTGATGTGGGCACTGGGCTTTACGGATTCACTTGGGGAGCCAAATAAAGTGTGCAATGTTTCTAGCATGGCAACATTTCTTTCAAACCAAAAGAGTCTAGAAATGTTGATCCGAAGTGCGAAACCTCGGGGTAAGAACGAAATATTAGATATAGCTGACTTAATAATGCGATACAACTGGGCGTGTGTTGATGCACGGCTCAACAAAAGATCCTACCCTCCCGGTTTAAGCGGCGGTGTGGTGTATGAATGGCACTATGCCTTAAATTGGCTAATAGGATATAACAATGCCGATTGGGACAATGTTTTGACTCATACTTAATAAATTCCAAAGTGCACATACTTTCCCCCGCTTCTATAGACGGGGGAAAGATAAGGCATCACCTCGCTCAAGAAATAGCACCTGATATTGGCTCGTGCTATTTCTAATATCTTGTGATTTTTAGATACTTCAATCCATAGATATCTTTCTAGTCTCAAGTCTCGAAGCCCTCAACAATTCTATTTCCTCTTCATTAATTCCAACCATTGCTTCGCCTAAATCCTCTGAAATCTCTGCCAATACTTTGTAATCACTCCAATTTTCAACAGCTTTGACAATTGCTGACGCACGTTTCTCGGGGTTTCCGGATTTAAATATGCCAGAGCCTACAAACACGCCTTCCGCACCAAGCTGCATCATTAGTGCTGCGTCGGCAGGTGTGGCTACGCCACCTGCTGCGAAGTTTGCTACCGGGAGCTTGCTGTTTTTGTGTACATACATAAGCAACTCATGGGGCACTTGGAACTCCTTTGCGGCATCATACAATTCATCCTCCCGCATGGAAACCAGCCTGCGGATCTCACTCTGCATCTTACGCATATGCCGAACAGCGTGTACTATGTTTCCTGTACCTGCATCGCCTTTAGTGCGAATCATTGCTGCCCCTTCGTTTATACGGCGTAATGCCTCACCTAAGTCCATCGCTCCACAAACAAATGGTACTGTGAAAGTTCTTTTATCTATATAGTATTTATCATCGGCAAAGGTGAGCACTTCACTTTCGTCTATATAATCGATTTCGATAGCCTCGAGTATCTTCGCTTCAACAAAATGGCCTACGCGGCATTTCGCCATGACCGGGATAGAAACTGCGGTCTTAATGTTTTTGACTCTTTTTGGATCGCTCATTCGTGAGATGCCGCCAGCTGCGCGTATGTCAGCTGGGACGCGTTCCAAAGCCATAACAGCACAAGCCCCCACAGATTCCGCTATTTTCGCTTGCTCTGGAGTAGTAACATCCATTATTACACCATTCATAAACTTTTGTGTTGAATTTTTGTTGCGTTCTGTCCACTCATTTGTCATATTAATCATCTCCCCTGAAAAGAAATCAGAATTGCAGTTGCATGCTAACCCAGGCAAAAGGTGCTATTCTGGATATGGGACTGGGTTTTTCTAGCACCCAGAGTATTGGGCTATTGACAAGGTTTTTGGGAATCGTATGATACAACTGCGACCTATATAATATAGCATCCATGCGTTTTCGTCAAACTTCACCACAGAGTCAATGCTCCAAAATCGAGCTAGGTACTCGGAATCGACTTGGGATTACCAAGCAGCGGGCTCGTTAATATTTATCCATTTATGTCCAATCCATGTATCAATGAGAAGCCAATTCCCTTCGCGCTCCCAAACTTTCACCACCTGCGGGCTAATAGTACAACTATGATGCTCATCCCCTATGTTTTCGAAAAGACGTGTATATCTATCTATGTATCGCAGCCTTTCGTAGAGATATACCCAGTAATCGCCATATACCGTATATATCAATGCCCAGCCATCACCATTTTCATGGAGCACTCTTACTGATTGGGGGGCGAAGTTAGTGATTCGTTCGGCTCTGAAGCTTGGTACTGCGTAAACACCAAACTCCCAGGGCATAGGATATCTGCGTTCGGCTGCAGTTGCCTCAGGGGTTTGGCTGCAACTTTTAAATGAACTAATAATTGTTAAAATAACAACAACCATGATAACCGCAATAATTTTTCTAATGAAACCTATACCTTGTTCCACATTTGCCACTCCTATATTGGTAGTATCGACATACTAAGTTTGCAAAGTAAGCATTATATAATTCAAAAAATACAAAAAGAGCCTTTCTCAATTTCTAGTTTCTGCTATATTGTATATAATAGATCGATCATTTTTTTATGTCAATAAATATCGTAAATGCCGATTTCCATACACGGTGCAAATGGGAAACGAGCGGGCGACCCAATGTCATTAAGATAAGGTATACGTCAAGCCCGCAATGACGGGCAAGTGTGATTTCCATAACTTAGTGACATTGGCACGGCACCGCTCCCTAAGGTTACTGATTTGTGACGGCTTTGACCTTCACAGGGACATGCATCGCGCGTTCGTTGGGCTAGTTCTGAGGCGCTTTTGATAAAAAAGCCTTTCGGACTGTCCCGCACATATACAATGAACCAAACACACAAATAATATCATCATTGCCTGCAACCTTCATAAGCTCATGAAGACCTTGTTTTACACTTTCAAACGATTTGGCCTCAACACCTTGTTTACAGAAATATTCTGCTATAGATTCTCCATCCAATGCCCGTCGGTTGTTTATAGTTACTGCAAACACTTTTTTCGCCAGGGGTATTACTTTGCTAAGCATTGCTTCATACTCCTTATCAGCCATAACGCCAACGAGAAAGGATATTTGACGACCTGGAAAGTAGAATCGCAAACTTTCTACAAGGGCATCCGTACATTGAAGGTTGTGACCACCATCTACAATTACATATGGGTGTTTGTTTACTACTTCAAACCTAGCAGGCCATACGGCTTTTCTTAATCCTTCCCTTAGAGAATTCTCCCCGATGTCCCAACCTTTTTTTTGAAGCTGTTCCACTACAGAGATAACGAGGGCAGCGTTTTGCGGCTGAAAGTTTCCAAGCAGCGATATTTCCATCTTTTCGTAGTTTCTATAAGAAAATTTCTGGCCATCAAGGGTATTATGGTGTATTTTTAACTCTTTCAAATCAACGAATATGATATCATCTGCTTGTCGTTCCCGGCAGTAATAACGAAATAGCTCTACTATATTAGGTTCCTGATGTGAGGAAACTACTGTTCCGCTCTTTTTGATGATACCAGCCTTTTCAGTAGCGATTTTCTCAAGAGTGTTACCTAACTCAGCCATATGATCGTATCCTATGGGTGTTATTACGGCCACTTCAGGAACCGGGATTATATTGGTGGAGTCTAACCGCCCACCTAAGCCAACCTCCAAAACGACAACATCACAACGTGCTTTTAGAAAGTACATAAAAGCTATAGTGGTTATCAACTCAAATTCTGTAGGATGATCGGCCAGTTTTTCAGCCTCCTCTTTTACATAACTGGTGATTTCTGAAAGCCCCTCATCGCTTATGCTTTTGCTGTTAATCTGAATGTACTCGTTGAAATTATTAATGAACGGTGAAGTAAATAACCCCGTTCTATAGCCAGCTTCCATAAGCACTGAAGCCAGCATAGCGCAAACACTGCCCTTGCCGTTAGTGCCAGCAACATGTACTATTTTTAATTCCCAATGTGGGTTTCCCAGTCGATGCAGCAGTTCTTCAATACGCTCCAATCCGAGCCTGCTATCCCGCCAGTTGCGGCCTCTTATGTATTGAATGGCTTCTGTTTTGTCCATGCTAACCAACTCTCATTCGCTAAGGTATTCGGACAAAAATAACTGGTCAAGCCAGCGAGGATTTTTGGTGCGATTCGAGGAGTGGCTGGGTGCGGCGTACTAGCAGTACGC